>Ga0068858_100000292_pt1 | contig 54217 bp, 49 predicted proteins | sample KBSSwiS12_FD_66589 | JGI IMG/M metagenome (GOLD analysis project Ga0068858, IMG submission 66589) | Switchgrass rhizosphere microbial communities from Kellogg Biological Station, Michigan, USA - KBS Switchgrass S1-2 | ecosystem: Host-associated > Plants > Roots > Rhizosphere > Soil ...
GGACTCGAACCCCCACATCTTGCGATACCTGGACCTAAACCAGGCGCGTCTACCAGTTCCGCCACGCCCGCATGGGACACCGTCGGTCGGCGGCGTCTATACCAGTGATGTGCGCGGGGGCAAGCGCGGAGGCAACCGCCGCCTCGCAAAGACGTTGTATGGCTTGAGGAGATCACGCCATGGCCACCACGCCCCCGACTGAATTGCCCCCGCCGAGCCAGCCCGGCCAGCCCGAGGCGCCCCCGCCCGAGGTCGGCCCCAACGCGCCCGATGTCGATGTCCCCTCGCCCGGCACCGATCCTGGCGAGCCGTTCCAGCCGACCGACTGAAAAGGACATCATGATGACCGACCGCGATCCCCTTCCAGACACTGTAGCCGACAATGACAATGATGCGCGCAGCGACATCGAGCAGATCGTCGAGGCACGAAAAGACGCCGTCGAACGCGGCGAAGGCGGGAAAGAGCCCGATTCGTTTACCTCGGCGGGCGCCCCGGACGGCGTCGGCGGCACCGGCGGCGTGACGAAGAATCAGGACGACGTGCAATAAACCACGCGCCGCATGGGCGGCGCATCGCGCAGGGCGCGTCAATCCGGGCGTGAATGCGACCCCGCTCTGATCCGGCGCCCGCCGCTCAGTCAGCGCAGATGACGGCGCGATTCTTCCCCTGCCTCTTCGCTTCGTACAGGGCATTGTCGGCCACCTCGATCAGGTCTGCGGGGCTCTTGTCGTGCCGGGGCGTCATCAAGGCGCCACCGATGCTCACCGTGACACGCCGGTCGAGTCCCAACGCTCCTTCCGGCCGGCCGAGGCACTCGACATCGTGGCAGATCCGCCCGCCGATCACCTCGAGCTCAGCGCGGGAGGGGGCGTGGAGCACCATGATGAACTCCTCCCCGCCAAATCTCGCGGCAAGATCGATCGGCCCCGGGCAATTTGCGCGAATGGCGCTGGCGACATGCTTCAGCACATCGTCGCCGGCCAGATGGCCATATTGGTCGTTATATTTCTTGAAATCGTCGACATCGATCATCAGGACTGACAGCGGTTGCTGGCGACGAAGCAAAACGGCCCATTCGGCGGCAATATACTCGTCGCAGTGACGCCGATTGCTGAGCCCGGTCAGGCCGTCCGCCATGGCGAGGCTCTGCAGTTCCAGATTTGCCTGCATCAGTTGCTGCTGGCTTTCCCGCAGCGCGCGATAGGCTTCATCGCGCTGGACCTGGTTGAGATGCGCGCGCGAGTGATAGCGAATGCGCGCGACCAGCTCCATCGGATCGGGCAGCTTGACCAGATAGTCGTTCGCCCCGGCGGTAAAAGCCTCCCGCTTGATCGTCGCTTCCTCCTTGGTGGAGAGAACGATGATCGGGATGCTGTTCGTCGCTGGGTCCAGCCGATATTTCCGAACCAGGTCCAGCCCGTCGACATCGGGCATGACGAGATCCTGCAGGATGACGGTCGGCTGCACCTCGCGCGCGACGGCGATCGCTTCATTGGGATCGCTGCAATAGTGAAAATCGATGTTGGGCTCTCCGGAGAGCATCCGGCGCACCGCTTCACCGACCATCATCTGATCATCGACCAGCAGAACCATGGCGACATAGTCATCGGATGAGCGAGAGACTTTCATGGGAGGCCTCATCAAGTCTGGAGATTGAAATTGCGGAGCAGGCGCGGTGCGATGTCCGTGAGCGGCAATATGTCCACCGCCGCGCCGATCTTCGCCGCGGCGCCCGGCATTCCATAGACCGCACTCGTCGCCCGATCCTGGGCAATGGTGTGGTGGCCCTTGTCGCGCAGCGCCTTCAGGCCATCGGCACCGTCGCGCCCCATGCCCGACAACAGCACCGCAACCGCCTCGGCGCGCCAATGGCGGACGACGCTCTTGAAAAACTCGTCGATCGAAGGCCGGTAGGCAAGCTCCAGGGGTTCAGCGACATAGCCAAGCCGGTCGGGCGCACACAAAACCAGGTGATCGCCCCGCCCCGCCAGCAGGACCGTGCCGGGTTCGATCGAATCTCCCTCGCGGGCGAGGCGCACGGGCATCGCGCAGGATTGCTGCAGCCATTCGGCAAGGCCCGGCGCGAATTTCTCGTCGATATGCTGGATCACGACCACTCCGGCGGGAAAATCCGATGGCAGGCCGCGAAGGACCGCCGCCAGCGCGGCGGGCCCTCCCGCCGAAGCGCCGATCGCCAGGAGCCTGGCCTGCGAAGACGCGCGCGGCGCTGACCGCTGCTTCGTGCCTGTTCCTTTCCGATCGTCGCCGATCAGCGTTTCGATCGTCGCGATTTTCTGAAGCAGCGGACTGGCCCCGGCAGATGCGGCATCCTTGCCCAGCACCGGCGTGTCGATGGCATCCAGCGCGCCATAGCCGAGCGCATCGAACACATAGGGCGTGTTGGTGTCGACGCATGCCGTCACCAGCAGGATGGCGCACGGGGTTTCGGCCATGATCCGGCGGGTCGCCTCGACGCCGTCCATCTTCGGCATCAGCAGATCCATCAGGATCAGGTCGGGAAGCTCATCGCGGCAGCGCGCGATCGCCTCGGTGCCGTCCGACGCGGTCCAGATGACCTGGTGTTGCGGCACCAGGGCAAGGGTACGGCGCAGTGCCTCGACCGCGATCGACAGATCGTTGACGATGCCGATCCTCACGACGTGCTCCCCGGGCTGTGGGCCTGAATCATGAATCGGCTTCTCCGATCAGATCGACCACGGCCTGCATCATCGCCGCGTCGTGGAAGCTGCTCTTCGCGAGATAATAATCGGCCCCCGCCTCGAGGCCCCGACGCCTGTCTTCCTCGCGGTCCTTGTAGGACACGATCATGATCGGCGTGCCCGCCAGCCGGTGATCCTGGCGGATCAGCGTGACCAGCTCGATGCCGTCCATGCGCGGCATGTCGACATCAGTGATCACCAGATCGAAGGGCCGCGCGCGCACTGCGTTCCAGCCGTCCATGCCGTCGACCGACACCTCGACCTCATAGCCGTGCTGGTCCAGCAATTTGCGCTCCAGCTCCCGGACCGTCAGCGAATCGTCGACGACCAGCACGCGTTTGCGATGATGCTGGGTGGCCTCGTCCACGCCGTGCCCGACGGCGCGCAATTGCCCCTGGGTGACAAGCTTCTCGATCGAGCGGACAAGGTCGATGACATCGACGACGAGGACCGGGGACCCATCCTCGGAGAGTGCTGCCGAATCGATGTCGGGAAGCTTTCCGAGGCGCGAGTCGAGCGGCTGGATGACCAGCTCACGCTCCCCGATGAAGCAATCGACGACGACACCATAGCTGTTGTGCGCGTCCCGCACGACGACCACCGGCAGCGTATCGCCCGTGAGGCCCGCATTGGCGCCGTGAAGCAGCTGATGTGCCGTGACCAGCCCCACCCGCGCTCCGTCAAAGGCGAAATGCTGGCGTCCCTCGATCGCCTCGACGCACTCCCGTGGCAGCTTCAGCGCACGAACGACGGAGGCGAGCGGAAAGGCATAGGCTTCGCCGCTTACTTCGACCAGCAACGCGCGCACCACGGAAAGCGCAAGGGGCAGCTGCAGTTGAAACTCCATGCCGGTGCCGGGCCTGGATAGCGCCCGCACCGTCCCGCGGACCTGCCGCACCATGGCCTGAACCGCATCGAGCCCGACGCCCCGCCCCGACACTTCGGTGACATTCTCCCTGAGGGAAAAGCTCGGCAGGAACAGGAACTCCGTCAGTTCGGCGTCTTCCATCCGGGCGACCGTGGCTTCATCGCTCAGGCCGCGCCGCACCACGGCCTGGCGCAGGACGTCCATGTCGATGCCGCGGCCATCATCGGCAATGGTGACGTGCAGCACGCCCGCCCGATGAAAGGCTTCGAGCCGGATGGCCGCCTCCACCGGCTTGCCCGCGCGCTCGCGCTCCTCGGGCGTTTCAATGCCATGATCGATCGCGTTGCGCAGAAGATGCCCGAGCGGCGCATCGAGCTGCGCCAATATGTCGCGATCGACGCTGGTCGACGCGCCCGATATCTCCAGCCGTGCCTGTTTGCCCAGATCATGCGCCAGATCGCGCACGAACCGCGCGAACCGGCCGACCCCATCCCCGAACGGTTGCATCCGGCAGGCGAGCGTCTCATCGTAAAGGCGTTGCGAAAGGCCGCTGGCGCGCTGGTCGATCGTTTCGATCTCCGCCAGGCATTGCAGCAGCGACTGTTCGCTTGCCTGGATGCGCTGCCGGAGTTCAGCCAGAAGCGCCTGTGACCGGTCATCCAGCGAGGTCGGGGCAAGCGAATCATGCAGTTCATCGAACGCGCGGACGGAGACGCCGTTCAACCGCTTCAACCGCAATAATTTGTCGGCGAAGGGTCGAAGCCGGCGCGATTCGATCAGCGACTCGCTTGCCAGCCCGAGCAGGCGGTTGAGACTGCCCGCGCTGAGACGCAACATCGCGTCGGTCGCGCGACGCTCTCGCCTGTCGGTTGCGCGGCGGCCTTGCGAGGGGATGGCGGCGGGCGGTTCCGCCTCGACCGGCGGCGGCTCGTCCTTGGCCGGTTCACTGACAGACACAACGCTAGGTTCAGCGGTCGCGGTGCCGGTCAGAATATGCTGAGCAGCGGCCAGAAAGCCCGAGACGTCTACGGGTGCCTGATCGGTCTCGGCAGTGCCTGGGCGCGCGATCCTGGTCAGGAGGTCGACGCCGAGCAGCAGCAGATCGATCCCCTCGCGGCGCAGGATGATTTTCCCGCGCTGCGCCGAAACCATGATCTCTTCCATGGCATGGGCGATCTCGACCCCTGGTGCGAGATCGACGATCCGCGCCGCGCCCTTGATCGAATGCGCCGCACGCATACAGGCTTCGAGATGATCGCTGGCGGTGGGATCGCGCTCGAGCGCGAGCAGGCCCGCGGTCATCGCCTCGGTCTGGCTTTCGGTCTCCATCCGAAACAGATCGATCATCGAAAGATTGCTGAGATCCGGGCCGCTCATGCGAGGCTTCGATCGATTGCGTCGAAAAACACATCTTCATCGAGACAGCCGACGGTCTTGTCCCGCAACGCCAGCATACCCCGGGTGAAATGGGCCACGCTTCCCGCCAGCGTCGCGGGAATTTCACCAAGCGCCTGTAGCTGGAAGCGCTGGACGCCGTGGACTTCATCGACCGGCATGGCCACGCGCCGTCCGCGCCTACCGGTCACGAGCAGCCGCTGGCGTGTCGCCGCTAAATGCTCGCCGGGGAGCGGCGGCGCTTCGTCCAGCCCAAGCAGCCTGGTCACTGAAATGCAGATGAGCAGCTCGCCGCGGACGTTGACGATTCCGAGCACCGCACCGCCACGGCGTCGCGGCAAGGAGTGGATCAGCCTCGGATCGGCGATTTCCTGAAAGGATATCGTCGGCAGCGCCAGCCACTCAGCGCCGGCCCGGAAGACGATCACGGATCCGCTTGCCGACCGATCCGCCTGATCGCCCTCAAGGCTGTCGAGCTGCGCGAAATGGCGGGTCCACTCGGCGAGATAGCCCGCAGGCGGCTTGCGATCGAGCAGGGCGAGCGCGGCCCGGGCGTAAACAGGGCAGTTACGACACTGTATATGTTCGGCTAATCTGTCGCAGCTGCCATCGCCGCGCACACCGATGCGATTCCAGCAATCATCCACGTCCGGGCGGGTGGCGCGGCGATCTGGGGCGGAAGCGACGGCCATCTCAGCGCACCGGCGCCTGACGACTCAGCCGGGCATTGAGTGCCTTCGCCTTGCCATTGTCGCCCTGCTTCTCGTGGAGCAGCGCGAGATGCGCGAGTGCCTCGCTATGCGCGGGATCGAGATAGAGTGTCTTGCGATAACAGCGGCGTGCCTCCTCCGGATCGCCGCTCGCATCGGACAGCAGCCCGAGCAGGTAGAAAATCTGAGGGGACCCGCCATTGTCGCGCAGGCATTCCCGGCCGAGGCGGATCGCCTCCGGGATACGGCCCGCATCGGCGAGACGCTGGACTTCCCGGAGTTTCGCGGCCGTATCGTCGGCAGATGGCTCCGGAGCCTTTTTGGGTGCCGGCCGATCCGCACGCGGGCGAGCCGCCACAACGGGCACGACACGGGGTTGCTTTGCCCTGGTCCTGGCCGGTCGGGGCGGCGGCCCCGCGTCGGGCACGGGCTGGGCCACAGGGTCGCCCTTGCGAAACGCCGCCGCCATCGGCAGCCGCATCGCTGAAAATCCCTGCCGCCCCGGCAAGGCGGCTTCCGACGCGCTGACGAACAAGATGCCGTCCGCCGCCAGCGCGTGAAACAGGGTGCGGATGACGATATCCTGGGTCGGCCGATCGAAATAGATCAGGACATTGCGACAGAAGATGATGTCATACCGCGCGAGGATCGGCGACCGGACCGGATCGACCAGATTGCCCGGCGCGAAACTCACCTGGCGTCGAACGCCTTCGAGCACCCTGAAACCCGTCTGCACCGTTTCGAAATGACGATCCCTGAATCCGATATCCTCGCCGCGGAACGAATTCCTGCCATAGATCGCGGTCCGCGCGGCGGCGACGGCGCGCGTGCTCACGTCGAAACCATCGACATGGAACATCGCCGGCGACAGCCCCGCGTCGAGCAGGGCCATGGCCATGGAATAGGGTTCTTCCCCGGTCGAGCAGGGCAGGCTCGCCAGCCTGAGCGGACGGCCGTCCCTCCGGTACCGGGTCAGCGCGATATCCGTCATCGCATCGAACGCTTCCCGGCTCCGGAAGAACCAGGTCTCCGGCACCACGACTACATCGACCAACGCCTGCTGTTCTTCCTCCGAGCCCTCGAGGCACCGCACATAGCTCGCGAGATCGGGCATCCGGCACGCGGACATCCGCGCCCGAACGGCATATTCCACGGCGGACCGGCCGATCGACGCGGCGTCCAGGCCGATCCGGCTTTTGAGGAGGAGCTCGATCTGCCCGATCATGCCGCCTCGCCTCGCGGTTCACGGAACAGCATGTCGCGTATCTCGGCCGACAGGAGCCGTGTCGGGTCGATCCATTGGATAATCCCGTCGGGATCAGGCGCGACGGGGCCGAGATAGGGCGCTGCGTCGTTGCCGACATCGGACGGCGCGAAGTCCGAGATCAGGCGACGCGTCGTCCCGGTTGCCTGCTCGACGATCAGCCCCAGCCAGCGCGGCCTCTCTGCTTCTGCCTCGAAGCGGGTCAGCAGGATGCGCGTGCTCAATCGGCGCCGGGCCGGCTGGCCGAGGGTCAGGATATTGAGATCGATGACGGGCACCGGGCTGCCGCGATAATCGATCAGCCCCGCGACCGCCGGGGGCGAACCGGGCAGGGCCTTGATCGTCACCAGGGGCAGCACCTCGCCGACGCTGTCGGCGGCGAGCGCGTAACGATCGGCCCCAAGCTGAAACAACAGGAACAGGGTCTTTGTCTGATCGCGGCTGGCTTGACCTTGCGCCGTCATGACTATCGCAATCTGAACCGCGAAACACTTTCGCGCAGCGCGTTGGAGACGCCGTTGAGCCCCTCGACCGCGAGATCCGACTGGCGCAGCGACTCGACTGTCTGGGTGGCGACTTCGCCTAGCTGCCCCAGCGCCTCGCTGATCTGCACCGCGCCCGTCGCCTGGGCCTGCATGCCCTCATTGACGGCCTCGAACCGCGGCGCCAGCCCCTGAACCTGGGTGACGATCTCCGAAAGCTGGCCGCCCACCTCGCGGACTTCGCGCATGCCGACGCGCACCGTCTCGGAGAATTTGTCCATGCCGACGACGCCGGCGGAGACTGCCGACTGAATGTCCTTCACCATCTGCTCGATGTCATAGGTCGCGACAGCGGTCTGGTCGGCGAGCCGCCGGATTTCGGTAGCGACGACTGCGAAGCCGCGCCCATGCTCGCCTGCCTTCTCGGCTTCGATCGAGGCATTGAGCGACAGGAGATTGGTCTGATCCGCGACCTTTGTGATCGTCGTCACCACCTGCGTGACGTTGGTCGCCTTTTCATTCAGCAGGCCGAGCTTGGTATTGATCGCGCCGGCGGCCTCCACCACGTCACGCATCATCTCATCCATCCGCGACAGGCTCGCCTGGCCGGTGCCGGCGAGATCGGCGGTCTGTTCGGCGACGCCGGAGACTTCGTCCATGGTTCGGACCAGTTCGCGCGACGTCGATGCGATTTCCTTCGAGGTGGCGCCGATCTCGCTGGTGGTCGTTGCGATTTCGCTCGCGGTGGTCTGCTGCTGCTTCGAGGTGGCGGCGACTTCAGTGATCGAGGTGTTCACCTGGATAGTCGATTTCTGGATATCGCCGATCAATCCCGTGAGATCATCGATCATCCGGTTCACGCCGACGCCAAGCCTGCCAAACTCGTCGGCCCGATCGATCGCAACCTTGCTGCTGAAATCGCCCTGGCCGATCCTGTCGACCGCGGAGACCAGTTCGCCGAGCGGCCTTGTAATCGCGCGGAGCAGGAGAAGGCCGCAGAGCCAGGCAAGCAGCAGCGCGACCGCCAGGCTCAGGCCAATGCCGACGCTCGCCACCATGACGGCGCTAACGATCGCGGTGGCCGATGTGTCGACAGCCTTTTTGTTGAACTCGAATACCCCCTGAAGACCGGTCCGAAGCCGCGCGAAGATCGATTCATACTGGGTTTCCGCCAGCGCGCGCGCCTCCTGCGCATGGCCATTGCGGCTCAGGTTGAGGAGATTGTCTTCAATACCACGATATTGATCAGCCAGGATTTTGAAGGCAGCGTAATTGTCGCGATCGGCCTGCTGGTAGATCGAGTCCTCATAGGCCTTTGTCAGCCTTGCGATCTCGCGCTTGTTGGCAAGCAATTGCTCATTGGCGGTGCGGCTTCCCGTGGAATCGCGCTGCGTCACTTCCTCGAGGACCAGCGCGCGCTCGTTCGTCCACGCGGACATCAGCTGACTGCTGACATCGAGACCAGGCAGGGAATCCACCTGAACCCATCGCGCACGCGCGCCCACATTGCTGAGTTGCCAATAGGCGATCCCGCTGGTGATGATCATCATGAGCAGCACGGCCGCGAAGCTGGCGAGTATGCGCGACCTGATCGTCAAAGTTGCGCCCATGCGCCCTCCTCGCTCACGATCCGCCAGCGTTGAGAAAACTGTCACCCAACATCGCGATGACGGACCGTTCGGCTAATATGCTGCCTTCTTCCCGAACATTTCGTACAGTTGAATGTGTAAATTTCTCGTTTAGTGACTTGATATGATGGACGCTCAAGGCCAGGTCTCTCTGATTAGTTTTGTCAATCACAAGTTCGCGGGCCTGCCGGTTCCCTTTATAGAGGTCTGTCAACAATAAACCTGTCATTTTTCGTAACGAATTGCGTTCGCAATTACGTAGTTTACCTTAGGTGTCTGCGGAAAAGGCCAAGCGCCCGTGCGCCGACAACACGGAATCGACACCCACCCGCCCGCGCGATTCAAATCCGGCGAGGGCAAGTGCAGGGCGGCAGCGGGCCTAAGCTGCTCGCGGCCCCGCTCTTTCACATGACGAGAAAAAAGCGGCCAAAACCCCGTCCGGGAAGGCTGGCTGTTATGCTGGCTGTTCCTGGCCGTTTGCTGGCTGTTATCGAATAACAGCCAGCCTTCTCCAAGCGGTTGATAGACGAAGAGAAAATCGCGCTTATTCGCACCATAACAGCCAGCCGAAAATAATTCCCGAATAACAGCCAGGAACAGCCAGCAATCGGCTGTGCGTTCCCCTAGGGAGTCGCCGAATCGATGATGCCGCGCAGATAGTTGGTGTGTTCGAGAAAGGCCGTGGTGCCAGCGCGGGTGATGGCGGCGCGGGTGCGTGGTTTCTTGCCGACGAACTCCTTTTCGAGCCTGAGATAGCCGGCCGTTTCGAGCGTGGCCAGGTGGCTGCCGAGATTGCCGTCGGTCGCCTCGATCAGCGCCTTCAGCCGGCCGAACTCGATCGGCTCGCCATCCCGGGCCGCGTAAAGCGCCGCCATGATCCGCAACCTGAGCGACTGGTGGATGATTTCGTCCGGGTTCGCCATCTCAGATCGTCCGCATCCAAAGCCCACCCAGGATCAGCCCGCCGCCGCCCGCCGCCGCGATCCAGAACGGCATGAGCGCCGGGGCGAGCAGGTAGCCGAGCATCACCGCCACGAATACCCCGGCGCCAATCCAGGTGAAGCGCGGCAATCCGAAGGTGCCGATCAGGGCATAGGTGACCGCCATGATCAGCGCCGGGAAGACGAGATAGGGCAGCGGCGAGACCGGTTTGAACACTAGATAGACCGAGCCCATGAAGAGCATGATGATCAGTGCCATCAGCAATGATCGCGCGTTGGGATTGGCCGAGCCGGCCTTGGTGGCGCCCGAGCGGGCAGCACGCCGCCCGAGCATCGCGCTTCCGATCGAGCCGGCGACGATGCCGGGCAGCCAGACCCAGCCCCAATGCTCGGGTGCCGTCAGCCCGGTCCCTGTATAGCCGGCCACCCAGACCAGTCCCCACAGGATGAGGTGCGGACTCGCGACCGAGTAAGCGCCGGCAACATGCGTCCGGCGGCTCACCCGCTCGACATCGCGCAGCGACTCCGCGGCTTCGTTCTCGGTGATCATCGTTCGACTCCCATTTGACTCTGCAGCACAGAGACCATAAACAGAGTACTCTGTCAAGCAGAGTATTCGGCGCTACCGAGACAAACCTCGAGTCGGAGCGTCACGCAACCACGTCAACAGGAGCTGAGACCATGCCGATGATACGCCTGCGCCGCGCGCTTTCCCTCATCACGATGGTCTGCATCACCACTCCGGGCACCGCCGCCGACCTTTCCCCCGCACGCTGGCCCGAGGCTGAGCGCCTGCGGCTCGAACAGCGCGAGGCCGCGATCTGGCCGACCGAGATTCGCAGTGCGAGCAGCCGGCAAGGTCTGGTCACCGGTACCGCCTCCCCCATCGCGGTCCATGCCGGCGCAGAGGCGCTCCGCCAGGGCGGCACCGCCGCCGATGCCGCGATCGCGACCGCGCTGACCCAGGTGACGACGATGCTCGGCGCCAACGTCTCCCATGCGGGTGTCGCGCAGCTCGTCTATTTCGAGGCGCGCTCGGGCCGGGTCTACGCCCTTGACGCCGGCTGGGGCACGTGGCGGGGCGAGCGCTCGCCCGCCTCCATCCCCGGTACGGATCTCGGCATGATCACTGGCCACACCACGGCCGCGGTCGGTGCCGCGGGGCGCAAGGCGTTGGTGCCTGGGTTCATGGCCGGTATGGCGGCGATCCACCACCGCTTCGGCCGCCTCCCCTTCCCCAGCCTGTTCGCGCCATCGATCTGGTATGCTGAGCACGGCGTGCCAGTGACACCGCTGCTCGGCGCTTATTTCGGCGTGGCCCAAGCCAGCCTGTCGCAGACGCCGGAGGGCCGGGCGTTCGCGCTGCCCGATGGCCTGCATTCGCCCAAAATCGGCGAGCGATTCATAACACCCGGCCTTGCCGCAACCCTCAAATCAGTCGCCCGCGAAGGCGCCGGCTATATGTATCGCGGCGCCTGGGCACGCCATTATGTCGCGACCCTTCGCGCCCATGGCGGCGCGGCGACAATGGCGGATATGGCGGCCTATAAACCGCACTGGACCGAACCGCTCACCACCAGTTTCGCAGGCGCGACGGTGTACGGACCCGACCGGAATAACGCGAATGGCTGCGCGATCCTGACCGCGCTCAACCTGCTCGATCACACCAGGGCCTCCGCGCGATACTGGGAAGATGCGGCCGCCTTCCGCACCACGGCGCTGGCACTCCGCTTCGCAATTTCAGCGCCCTACGCCCCCGGTATCAAGGCGTTCGAACACGCGGCCGGCTTTGATGGAACCTGCGCCGCACGCACGACGCCGACTTACGGCACGGCGGCCGCGCGGGCGTTCGAAACTCTCGCTACCGGCGGCACCGTGCCGCCCGAAGGCCATCACAGCGCCTCGGTCGTTGCCATCGACCGCTGGGGCAATGTCGCCGCGCTCGTCCATTCGAGCAACACGCCGCTCTGGGGCGATACCGGCATGGTGGTTGACGGCGTGCCGGTTCCGGTCGCGGCCGGCATCTATCAGAGCCGTCTGGCCGCTATCACCCCAGGCGACCGGTTGCCCGGCGATATGGCGCCGCTGATCCTGATGCGCCACGGCAAGCCCGAGACCGCCGTGGCGTCGATCGGCACCTCGCTCGTGCCGGAAACGGTGCGCCTGATGCTCGGCCTCGGGCGCGGCGAGGATGGCGCGACCTGGCTCGCGGCACCGCCCCTGCTGTTCAATTTCGAGGCGATGAAGGATGCGATCGGAGAGCGTGAGGAATTGGTCCCTGCCGGCAGCTATCCGGCCGACCTGCTGGGGCGGGTTCGTACTGGGAGCATGCAAGTCCGTGAAGTCGATGCCCAGCGCGCGCTGGTGCTTCGCGGCACCGCGGTGGTGGGCACGCTCGGATCAAATGGCAACCGGGTCGCCGATGAGGTGCCAAAGGTGATGGGGTTTGCGGAGGCGGAGTGACCCGCTGAACCTGCTAGCCCAACGCCTTTTTCAGCAGCTCGTTGACGACGCCCGGATTTGCCTTGCCGCCCATCGCCTTCATCGTCTGGCCGACGAAGAAGCCGAACAATTTGTCCTTGCCTGAGCGGTAGTCAGCCACCTTGTCCTCGTTCGCGGCCATCACCTCGGCGATCACCGCCTCGATCGCCCCGGTGTCGCTGGTCTGCTTCAGCCCGCGCTCCTGGACGATCGCGCCAGCGCCCTGCCCGGTCTCGAGCATGATCTCGAACACCTGCTTGGCAAGCGTGTTCGAGAGCGTGCCGTCCGCAACCAGGCCGAGCAACTCGGCCGCCTGTACCGGGTTGACGGGCGATTCCTCGATCCCTTTGCCGAGCCGGTTGAGCGCGCCGAACAGCTCCGACGTAACCCAGTTCGCCCCCGCGACCGGCTTCGTGCCCGCGTCGAGCAGCGCATCGAACCAGCGCGCCGCCTCGACTTCGGCGGTCAGCACCGCCGCGTTGTACGGCGTGATGCCGAGCGCTTCGTAGCGGCGGCGCTTGGCATCGGGCAGCTCGGGCAGGCTTGCGCGGCACTCCGCCAGGAACGCCTCGTCGAGTTCGAGCGGCAAGAGATCGGGGTCGGGGAAATAGCGATAGTCATGCGCATCCTCCTTGGAGCGCATCGACCGCGTTTCATTCCTGTCGGGATCGTAAAGCCGCGTTTCCTGGACGATCCGCTCGCCGGCCTCGATCGCGTTGACCTGCCTGATCGCCTCCTGCTCGACCACCGCCATCACGAAGCGGACCGAGTTGACGTTCTTGGTCTCGGTCCGCGTGCCGAGCGGATCGCCTGGCTTGCGTACGCTGACATTCACGTCGGCGCGCATCGAGCCCTGTTCCATATTGCCGTCGCAACTGCCGACATAGCGCAGGATCGAGCGCAGCTTGCGCAGATAGGCGCCGGCCTCGGCGGGCGAGGCCATGTCCGGGCGGCTGACGATCTCCATCAGCGCGACGCCCGAGCGGTTGAGATCGACATAGCTCTGCGTCGGATGCTGATCATGCATCAGCTTGCCGGCATCCTGCTCGACATGGATCCGCTCGACGCCGATCCGCTTGCCGGTCGCATCCGGGTTCTTCTCGTCGAGGCTGATGTCGATCGCCCCCTCGCCCACCAGCGGGTGGTAGAGCTGGCTGATCTGATAGCCCTGGGGCAGATCGGCGTAGAAGTAATTCTTCCGATCGAAGCGCGACCATGTGTTGATCTGCGCGTCGATCGCCATGCCTGTGCGCACCGCCTGGCGGATGCACTCGCGGTTTGGCACCGGCAGCATGCCCGGCATCGCCGCATCGACCAGCGACACCTGGGTGTTGGGCTCCGCGCCGAACGCCGTCGCCGCGCCGGAGAAGAGCTTGGCGTTCGAGGTGACCTGAGCATGGACTTCGAGGCCGATCACGACCTCCCAATCGCCGGTGGCGCCACGGATACGATAATCGCTCACCACCAAGCCTCCGGTCGCGCGACAAATCCCGCACGTTCTTCCAAAGCCAATCCGGCGTTCAGCACACCCTGCTCGTCAAGCGGCTTGCCGATGATCTGCAGGCCGAGCGGGAGCCCGGACGAATCCAGGCCGCCGGGAACTGACATCGCCGGCAAGCCCGCAAGCGAACTGGGCACGGTGAATACGTCGTTCAAGTACATCGCGATCGGATCGGCGCTCTTCTCGCCCAGCGCGAACGCCGCCGAGGGCGCGGTAGGCGTCAACAACAGATCGCAGCTTTCCCAGGCCAGCTCGAAATCGCGCGCGATAAGGGTGCGGACTTTCGATGCCTGGGTGAAATAGGCGTCGTAAAAGCCTGCCGAGAGCACATAGGTGCCGATCATGATGCGGCGCTTGACCTCGTCGCCAAAACCGGCGGCGCGGGTGGCGGCGTACATGTCCTGCAGGTTCGCGCCCTCGGGCAAGTCACGCAAGCCGTAGCGCACGCCGTCATAGCGCGCGAGGTTGGACGAGGCTTCGGCCGGCGCGATGATGTAATAGGCCGGCAGCGCATATTTGGTGTGCGGCAGCGAGACCTCCACGATCTCGGCGCCCGCATCTTTCGCCCAGTCGATGCCCTGCTGCCACAGTGCCTCGATCTCGGCCGGCATATTGTCGACGCGATATTCTTTCGGAATGCCGATCCGCTTGCCAGCCAGGCTGTTCGACAGCCCCGCTTCCCATTTCGGCACGTCGAGCTGAAGCGAGGTCGAATCCTTCGGATCGAACCCGGACATCACCTCGAGCATGATCGCGCAATCGCGCACATCGCGCGCCATCGGCCCGGCCTGGTCGAGCGACGAGGCGAACGCCACCACGCCCCAGCGCGAGCAGCGGCCATAGGTCGGCTTGATCCCCGAAATGCCCGTGAACGCCGCAGGCTGGCGGATCGAGCCGCCGGTATCGGTGCCGGTCGCCGCCGGGCACAGCCGCGCCGCAACCGCAGTCGAGCTGCCACCCGAGGAGCCGCCCGGCGCCAGCGGCGCATTGCCGCCGTCCGAACGCCGCCACGGCGAAATCACATTGCCGAACGCACTCGTCTCGTTGGACGAGCCCATCGCGAACTGGTCCATGTTGAGCTTGCCGAGCATGCCGGCGCCCGCTTCCCACAGCTTGCCCGAGACGGTCGATTCATAAGGCGGGGTGAAGCCTTCGAGGATATGGCTCGCCGCGGTCGAGGCGACGCCCTTGGTGCAGAACAGGTCCTTCATCCCGATCGGCACGCCGGCAAGCGGCTTGAGAGTCTCGCCCGCCGCCCGCGCCGCATCGGCCGCATCGGCGGCGGCGATGGCGTGATCGGGCGTTTCGACCAGGAAGGCGTTAAGCACCTTGGCCTTGCTCACCTTGGCGACGAACGAATCCGCTACCTCACGCGCCGAGAAGCTGCCCGCACGGACACCGTCGCGGATCGCCGCGACGCCGAGATCAGTAAGGTCGGTCATTCGATCACCTTGGGCACGGCGAAAAAGCCATGCTCCGCCACCGGGGCATTGGAGAGTACCGCGTCCCGGACATTGCCGTCAGTGACGACATCGTCGCGCAGGCGCAGATGGTTGGGGATGACGGCGGTCATCGGCTCGACCGACGAGGTGTCGACCTCGCCGAGTTGCTCGATCCAGCCCATGATATTGTCGAGCTCCGGCGCAATGCGCGCGGCCTCTTCCTCGGTGATCGCGATGCGGGCAAGGCTCGCGATCTTCTTCACTGTTGCGATATCGACTGACATGGCCGCGCGGCTAGCAGAGCGCGCCGTCAACGCGCAACCTATTCGAACGGATCGCGCACCTGAAAGGATCGTGAACCGTCCTCAAGCTCCCGTTGGCAATCTCGGACCGGATCACGATTGCAAGCGCCGCGTTCCTGCGGCACGGCACGTCGCGCTGCCCAATGGAGTTCGAGGCTTGGCCCGGAAGTTCCTCTATATCTTCGCTGTCCTCATCGTGCTCGCGATCGCCGGAGGCTTTGCCTATCGGCTGTTTCCGACGCAGATCATGCGCCTGTCGATGGTGCCGAGCGCGCCGTTCGAGGCGCAGCCGCGCGCCGCGCCCAACGCCTATGCCGATCCGAAAATGTGGCTCGCGCGGCCCGACAAGCCGGGCAATCCCGCCTTGTGGACGCCCCCCGGCTACAAGCCCGCGCCCGCGCCCGAGGCAGCGGTCTTCTTCATCCACCCGACCTCCTATCTCGAACGCGCGCAGTGGAACGCGCCGCTCGACAACCAGGAAGCCAATGACCGCGCCGCCCTGTTCCTCCGCGCCCAGGCGAGCGCGTTCAACGAGGTCGGCGCGATCTGGGCACCGCGTTATCGCCAGGCGACCTTCGGGGCTTTCCTCACCAACCAGGCCGAAGCCGAAAAGGCGCTCGATCTCGCTTATGGTGACATCGTGATTGCCTTCGACCAGTTCCTGAAAGAAGCAGGCGACCGCCCGATCATCCTGGCAGGACATAGTCAGGGCGCGCTCCACCTGACGCGCCTGCTCCGCGACCGGATCGCGGGAACGCCGCTCGCGAAACGCGTAGTCGCCGCCTATGTCGTCGGCTGGCCGATCTCGAAGACGGCCGATCTGCCGCGCCTCGGACTCCCCGAATGCGCGACCGCGGACCAGGCTAGCTGCATCCTCTCCTGGCAGAGCTTCGGCGAACCAGCCGATCCCTCCGGCATCATCGACACGTTCGACGCCACCACGGGTTTCACCGGAGCCCCCCGCAAGGACACGGCGATGGTCTGCACCAACCCGATCACCGGAACCCCGGGCGCCGCCGCGCCCGCAACCGCGAATCTCGGCACGCTCGTCCCTTCAGCCGATCTTGGCAGTGCGACGATCGAGGCGCGGCAGGTTCCGGCGCGCTGCGACGGGCGCGGGCTGTTGCTGATCGGCACGCCGCCCAATCTCGGCAACTATGTGCTGCCCGGCAACAATTACCATGTCTATGATTACAGCCTGTTCTGGGCGAACGTCCGCGCCGATGCCACGCGGCGGCTGGCGGCGTTCGGGAAATGACCGGCGCTATCGCTCCAGCTTGTCCTTCACCGTCATGCCGGACTTGTTCCGGCATCCATCGCGCCGCAAACACAACAATATTGGCGTTCGCCGAACCATGGACCCCGGAACAAGTCCGGGGTGACGGTCGGTTTCGGGCCACCTGGCTCCCATGATCACCACCGACCGCACACTCTTCCGCGAAGCACTCCCCAACGCCGGCCGCCTGATCGGCCTCGACGTCGGTACCAAGACGATCGGCACCGCGCTGTGCGATGCGGGGTGGAGCTTCGCCAGCCCCGCCCTGCTCATCCGCCGCACCAAGTTCCAGAAGGACAAGGCGGCGCTCGCCGCGTTCATCGCCGAGCAGCAGGTGAAGGGCATCGTCATCGGCCTGCCGCTCAACCTGACGGACGGCAGCGAGAGCCCGCGTAGCCAGTCGAGCCGCGCCTTTGCCCGCAATATGGAGGATCTCGGTCTGCCGATCCTGCTCCAGGACGAGCGCTGGTCGACCCAGGCCGTCACCCGCACCCTGATCGAACAGGATGTCAGCCGCGCCAAGCGCGCCGAACTCGTCGACAAGATGGCGGCAGCCTATATCCTGCAGGGTGCGATCGACGCGCTGACGAGCTGACATTCCTTATGCCGATGGAGCGCGGCGGCTGTTCATTTGCGGCGTCCGCAGCCTATTACGACCTTGGTCGTGGCAGTCTTGCCCCGCACCGTCCGCTATCGCTGCCGACAGTCCGGACGTGACAGAGTTGGGGAGTGAGATGCGCAAGGCCAGGATGCTCGGAATAGTCATCGCCTTGGCCTCGCTGCCGTCGATTGCCTCGGCGTCCACCACATCGGTGATGACCAGCTTGCCCGACGATCCCAATATCGTGGTCGCCAAGGGCGTCGGCGATGGCCGCGCTGACGACACCGCTGCGATCCAGGCCGCAATCGACCAGGCGCATGCCAGGACCGGAGAGGGCATCATATTCCTGCCGTCAGGCCGGTACCGCATCACCCGCAGCATTCTCGTGCCACAGGGGATGCGCCTCTATGGCGCCGGCGCAACCCGGCCGGTGTTGGTGCTGGCGCCGAACACGCCGGGATTTCAGCGCGGCGTTTCAAACATGGTGACCTTCACCGGCGGCGACCAATATCAGGTCGGCCAGATCCCCATTCCGGTGCCTACTGTTGTGCCGCGTGACAAACCCGTGCGCGACGCCAACTCGGCGACCTTCTATTCGGCGATGAGCAACATCGACGTCGAGATCGGCGAGGGAAACTCCGCCGCCGCCGCGATCCGCTTTCACGTCGCGCAGCACGCCTTTCTGACCCACATGGATTTCCGTCTCGGCTCGGCTTTTGCCGGCGTCTATCAAGCCGGCAATGAAATGGAGGACGTGCATTTCCATGGCGGCCGCTATGGCATCGTCACCGAAAAAACCTCCCCCGCCTGGCAATTCACGCTGCTCGACTCGACCTTTGACGGCCAGCGCGAAGCCGCGATCCGCGAACATGAGGCGGATCTGACTCTGGTCAATGTGACGATGCGGAACACGCCAGTCGGGATCGACATCGACAAGGGCTATAGCGACAGCTTGTTCGCCAAGGATGTGCGCTTCGAGAATATCTCGAAGGCCGGCGTGATCATCAGTAATGAGGACACAAGCTACACCCAGATCAGCTTCCAGAACGCTCTGGCGAGCAATGTGCCGGTCTTCGCCCGCTTTCGCGACAGCGGACGTTCCATCGACGGCAAGGGCAAACGCTATCGCGTCACCGATTTCGGCTACGGCAAGACCGTGGCCGGCCTCGGCGAGATGGGCCAGTACGAAACGGTGATGAGGGCCGAGCCGCTGGCGGTGGTGCCTGCGCCGCGCGATGCGGTGATCCGTGCGCGGCCGCCCCAGGCGGACTGGGTCAACATCCGCACGCTGGGCGCGAAGGGTGACGGCAAGGCCGACGATACCGTCGCCATCCAGCGCGCTGTCGATACCCACCGCATTCTCTATTTTCCGAGCGGCTTTTACCGCGTCACCGATACCATCCACCTCAAGCCGGACACGGTCCTGGTCGGCCTCCACCCCAATCTCACTCAGCTGTTCATACCCGATCGCCAGGCGGGCTTTCAGGGCGTCGGCGCGCCAAAGCCGATCATCGAGGCGCCAAAGGGCGGCCATAACATGGTCACCGGCCTCGGCCTGTTCGCAGGGCGGATCAACCACCGCGCAATGGCGCTGATGTGGAAGGCCGGAGCCGATTCGCTGGTCGACGACGTCAAGATAATGGGCGGCGGCGGTACCGCGCTCGCCGACGGCAAGTCGCAGGATCTCTACGCGCGTCCCGGCGGCGATCCTGTCGCCAATAATTGGTGGGACGCGCAATATCCCAGTTTCTGGGTGACCGATGGCGGCGGCGGCACCTTCGCCGATATCTGGAGCCCGGATACTTTCGCCCAGGCCGGCTTCTACGTGTCCGACACAGATACGCCGGGCCATGTCTACGAGCTCTCCGCCGAGCACCACGTCCGCAACGAGATCGTGCTCGATCACGTACGCCATTGGGAGCTGATCGCGCCCCAGACCGAACAGGAAGTCGGCGAGGGTATGGATTCGGTATCGCTCGAGCTCCGCAACTCGAGCGATATCCTGATTGCCAATTACCATGGCTATCGCGTCACGCGGACCTGGCATCCCGCTCGCATGGCGGTGAAGCTGTACAACTCCACCGACGTTCATTTCCGGAATGTCCATGTCAACGGCGAAAGCGGCTTCGCGACATGCGATGAAAATGGCTGCGCGACCTTTCTGCGCGCCGGCAAGTTTCCGTTCGAGAATGCGCTGCTCGACAAGACCAGCGGCCTCGAAGTCCGCGAGCGCGAGTTCGCACGGCTCGACGTGCCGGCCGGGCGTTCGCAGCCGGCACCGCCGCAGCGGCCCGCCTTCCTGCCGGCCGACTCCAGCGTCCGCAAGCTGGAAGACGGGTTTTTCTCGATCTCCGGGGCCGCCGTCGATGCCACGGGCAAGCTCTATTTCGTCGAGCATCGTTTCCAGCGCATCTATAGCTGGGACGCGAGCGCGGGCCTCCAGGTAGTGCGCGACATGCCAACCGATCCGGTCAATCTCGCGGTGGCGAAATCGGGCGATCTCATGGTGTTGTCGTCACTGGGCCCACAGGCGAGCGTCTACAGCTTCGATCCAGCCAGCCACGATGGCGCCCTGACGACGATCGAGCCGACCCCGGCACGATCGCATCCCGACGCGCTGACGCTGCTGCCCGGCAATTGGTGGATCAACGGCGAGTTCAAGGACCGGCTCGATCCCGACACCGGCCGGTTCACCACAGTCGCCGAGATGTTCGCAGGCGCCGTCGCCACCCCCAAGGCTCGCGAATATGTCTCACCGGACGGCAGCCTGGCGCTGCCCGCCTTCCGCGTCCTCCAGCAGGGGCCGCCCGACCATAGCGGCTGGCGCTGGTCGGATTCGCTCGACGCCTATGGCTTCGTCGGAGCGAAGACGGGCGAGCGGGTATTGGTCAGCAACGAATCCGAAGACGCCGTCTACAGCGCCCTGCTCGGCGCCGGCGGCGCTCTCACCGAGCTGAAACACTTCACGAACCGCGGCGGCGAGAGCGTCGCGGTGGGCCCCGACGGCAATGTCTTCGTCGCCAACGGGCAGGTGTTCGCTTACGCGCCCGACGGCAAGCCGCTCGGCCGGATCGACGTGCCCGAACGTCCGCTCCAGCTGATCTTCGGCGGGGCAGATCATCGCACGCTGTTCATCCTGGCGCACCACGCCCTCTACGCGGTGAACATGTGATGCCGATGCCAGACAGGTGCTGCCAGCGTCCGCTATGAGCGGCACCTAGCCTAAACGAACGAAATGGCGCAGTTCCTGGGAGAGTTGTCGATTCGACAGTCTGAACAGGGGGCAGTTGTGGCAAACAACAAGCGGGCGGCGCGAGGTCGAATCTCGCGGGCGATGGTTTTGGCGGTCGTCTTGATCGGCACGCCTTCACTCGCGGGGGCAGCCGAACAGACCGCCGCGCCGCCGCCAGCCCCAGCCGCCCCGACCACCACCGCCACTTTTCTCGCATTGTCCGACATCCACCTCACCGCGCAAACCCACCAGGCCTGCGGTCGGTCCCCCGACCAGATCGAGACCAACCCGGCGTTGTGGAGCGCCGCCCAGGCTGAAGCGAAACAGGTGATCCAGGTCGAAAAGCCAGCCTTCGCGATCTATCTTGGCGATCTGCCGTCCCATTGCGATACCCGCCCCGACACCGACAGCGATTTCACCGCCGCCCTCGACGGGCTGGCGAACATCGCCGGGACCGGCACCAAAATCATCTACATCCCCGGCAACAACGATTCACGCACCGGCGATTACGAACCGTTCACCGCCGCCAACGGAACCCCGCTCGACCTTTCGACCGCCTGGAAAGGCAGCCCGGTGCTCAACGCCCAGCCGGGTGACCTGATCGACACCGCCAATGTCCCCAACGGCTATTATTCGGTCTACGCGGTGCAGGCGACCTCCACCGCGCCCGCCTTGCGCGTCATCGCGCTCAACACCAACATGTTCACGCTCAAATATGGCCAGAATGTCCCGAGCACCCAGGCGGACTCCAACGCCCAGCTCGAATGGCTGAACGCCCAGTTGAAGGACGTCCGCTCGAAGCGCGAGAAGGTCATCATCGCCATGCACGCCCCGCCCGGCGTCGACGGCTATGGAGGCGGCACGATGTGGGACGCCAACCTCCTCTATACCGGGCAGGATCCGGATCTTGCGCAGGGCTGGGTCCAGAAGACATTCCTGCAACTCGTCGCCTACTATCGCCCTGAAATCACCGGCCTGCTGAGCAGCCACACCCATTATAACGAGATCAGAAGGTTGCGAGACTGCAGCCGGAACCTGCCCAGGCTCGGCGCCTTTACCGAGCTCGACGTGGCGATCCCGGCGATCACCACCGACCATGGCAACAACCCGTCGATCAAGATGTTCAGCTATGACGACCAGTTCGAATGGACCGAGAACCGGACCTATCACGCATCCGACGAAACGGGTGCTGGCTGGAGCACGAACGCGCCGCTGTCGTTCGACCTCGTAAACTATCCCTGCCCTTCCTGCGCGGCGGGCGACACCCTCGCCGCGCGTATCGCATCGCTCGACAAGGCGACGCGGATCAACACTTCCAGAAAGCTCGCGGCGCTGATGATCGCGTGGCTCAAGGTCGGCGCGACCCCGCCCGGGAGCCCCGGCAAGTACATGCTGTCGCTCGACGTAACCTGCGAGGTGCCCAAATAGGACGGCGTGCTGTCGTCCGGCGGTGGTTGCAGCTGGTCAGTCCCGCTAAGAAGCAAGCTATGGAGATTGAAGGCCTATCACTCGATGCGCTCAAGGCACTTGATCCCAGCGATCTTGATGGATTGCTGGCCTTTGGCAGGCCGATCACTTTCCGAATGGGGACGGCAACGATTCTTGCCGAGTTCAACGGGATCGATGACGACCTCTGCGTGAACCTTGCCCATATCGACGGCGGGGGCGAAGGCGTTCTGGTGTCCCTGTGGAAGCTGATCGCGATCTACGCCAGAGAGCGAAATTATCTTGGCATTTGCTGGAACGTGCACGCACTGACGTGCGCGAACCCAAATCCTCGCCTTCATCGTTTCCTGCGCGCGCATGGCTTTGAGGAAACATCCGATGAAAAACATGGCCGCGTTTTGGCTCTTCGGCAGCCTCTGTAGGGCGCGCGCTAGGTCAACTACGACCCCACGACTTTACAACCGCAATGTCGTCACGAGCAGGTCGTGCGCTGGTTGAGACATAAAGCCCTCGTCCAGCCGACCCCGCCCTTGACGCGGACCCTCATGAAATCCTGCGAGCAGCCCAGAAGAGTGACTTGCTGGTCGATATCCTCGGAGGCGAGAATCTGCTTGCTCCTGACATCATGATCCGCACGGATCGGCTCGCCGTACACCAGCCCGTCAGCGCCCAGGACCGAACGGTGCATATAGCCCTTGCCCTGGAAGATCGTCTTGCTGTCGTCCCCGACCCGATCGGCACGGTCGATCAGGAACCAGTCGCCCGCCTGCCCCACGATATGGACCTCGATCCAGTCATCCTGATCCGGGGAGGGCAATGTTGCGACGACATCGCCGCCCGGCGCCTTGCGCACATGCGTGCCCTGAGGGTCCTGATCGATCACGCTCGCGGTCACATTGCAGACCTGGGTATCGGCCGCCTCGAGCGGTCCGCCCAGGCACAGGAGCAAGGACGCCGCGCTTAGCAGTATCCTCATCGCGCATTCTCCCCACGGACACCGGGCCAGCCTGCCCCGCCGCCAGCATGACCTCGAACCTAGATATCCGCAATCCGCGAAAAAGAGCGCCCCTCGCCGGTGCGCCGCGGTTGATGTTGTCGATCGATTCAACCTCGCGTCGATGTGGCGCAATGTGCGAACGAACGGGTGCAAAGCCCGGCTTGCTCTTTGACATGACGGTCGAAAACCCAGGTGCTTCGCCCGTCCCTGTTCCTGCAGAATCCTTCGCTGTTCCGGCGGCGGCTTTCCCTGTTCGGCGCGGATTTCTTCCCTGTTATTCAATAACAGGGAAGAGGGCTGATAACGCCCTGGATAAGCTTTCTAAATTCCAGAAAAAACGCCTCAAAACGCGGTCAAAACAGGGAGAGAAAATCCTCTTCCCTGTTCTTTCCCTGTTATCGCGGCGGAACAGGGAAAAAAGCGAACGTTATGGCGCCGTCAGCCGGCGCTGGATCAGCCCTTGACCAACGTAAGACATTACCGGCCGCCGAGTTCACCCTTTACTGATCAACGGCACGACATCACCAATCCGTAAAACTCCTGATGAACAATGTGTGTGGTCGTGCGTTACAACGCGGCAGCCGTTTGCGCTGCATCGTTCCCGACGCAACTGTCTCCGGCGCAGGAAAACGCAATGGCTAGCTACAGATGCATTTGCAGGCCGGAATGCCTGGGCGATCATATCCATTTTTCAGTCATGATTCGTGGCATCAAACAGCACATCTTCGTGTCCGCAGCATCGGTGAACTATGATGCGCGACAGCGATTGAGCAACGACGAGGCCGCGATTCACGTCGAACAGAATATGCGGCGCTTCGTGGACGCCGCGCGAGCAAAGGCCGGCGATGGAGCACCGGTATCCATAACGCTCGATGAGGAGGATCGCCTGTTATCGGATTCCGATCCGAATGCCGCCTTCGCCCAACCGCGATCCGCGCGGAGGCATTAATCCGCCCCGCGCTTGCCCGCAGGATGCAAGCCCTGCACCGGCGCGCCGATCACCCGGCGGCGTTCCTCCGCCGCGCGGCGCATCAGCTCTCTCGGTGAGCTGAAATAGGCTAGAGGCGTCGTTCCCATATATTGCTTGAAGTCGCGGTTGAAATGCGCCTGGTCATAATAGGCCGGGTCCATCAACTCAGCCAGCGGACGGTCCGGCGCATCTCGCACCGCACCCAGCGTCCTGAGAAAGCGCTGCCGTCGCAACAGGCGTTTCGGAGTGAAGCCGAAAACCCGCAGGCAAAGCCGGTGGAGCGCGCTCTGCGATATCCCGACAAGTTCGGCAAAATCCCGGACCTCGCAGGCCGCCCCCGATACGAGCGCATCATGGACGCGAATCGCCACCGCCTCCCTGCGGCGGGTGACCCGGGCGCGACGCAGCAAGAGCCGGTCGAGCAGCGCGAAACGGCCCGCATCATCCTCACAGGCGCGCAACGATTCCACCAACGCCTCATCCGCCACGCCCAGCACATCGCCCAGCGGCATCACCCGGTTGGCGATTGCGCTGGCATCCCCGCCGATCAGCCGCATCCAACCCACCGGCGTCAGGCCGACGCCGAGCAGCGCACCGGCGGAGCCGGAGAAGAGGCGGGCGCGGTCCGTCGGCCCGAACAAAGTCGCCGGCAGGCCGGGAACCAGCGCGCAGCCAGCCGGGTCCTCGATTGCCCAGCTTCCCGACAGGATGAAGCGGATATTCACCCATTCGGGGTGGAGATGGTCAGTGAGCGGGCCGGGAGTCTCGACGATGACATAGGCGGTTACCAGATCGCGCAAGCCCGGATCAGGCAGCTGAAATCGAACATCTGGCGCGGCCCGGACATCAGGCGGCGTCGTTTCATCGACCAAGATCGGCTTCCCCCAGGTTGCCCCTTGCCGATCCGACGAACGCCCGTATCGGGCCTCCTTCGGCACGGCTGCCGACAGGTCTGTCGCCTAAGCCGGCCGGATGCAACCAAAACGGTGGTAAATTGCCAAATCGATCCGTCGATCATCGTTTCCCCGGCATCTTGCGCCCAGCCCCCGCCCCCGCTACCCGATCCCTTTAATGCCAGCCTCAGATCATCGCCCCGCCGCCCAGATCAAAGGCGGTGCCGTTTTTCCGCACCGGCACCTGACCGGGATCGACGGATTGCAGCCGCATGAGATCATGTTCCTGCTCGACGAAGCGGAGCAATGGATCGAGGCGAACCGCAGCCGCGCCAAGAGCGACAAGCGGCTCGAGGGCCTCACCCAGATCAACGCGTTCTTCGAAAACTCGACCCGTACGCTCCTTTCCTTCGAGATTGCCGGGAAGCGGCTGGGGGCTGACGTCGTCAACATGCACGCCGCCCAATCGAGCGTGAAGAAGGGCGAGACGCTGATCGATACCGCGATGACGCTGAACGCGATGCGCGCCGACGTCATCGTCATCCGTCATATGAGTTCGGGCGCGGTTCGGCTGATCGCCGACAAGGTCGATTGCCCGGTGCTCAATGCCGGCGACGGCAGCCATGAACACCCGACCCAGGCGCTGCTCGATGCGCTCACCATCCGCCGCCGGCGCGGCGCGGTCGCCGGGCAGCGCGTCGTGATCTGCGGCGATCTGCTCCATAGCCGGGTCGCGCGCTCGAACATTCTCGCGCTGACCGCGCTCGCCGCCGAGGTCCGCGTCTGCGCGCCCTCGACGCTGATGCCCGCCGCGATCGAGCGGATGGGGGTAACGCCCTTCACCGATTTCGACGCCGCGCTCGACGGCGCCGATGTGGTGATGATGCTCCGCCTGCAGACCGAGCGCATGTCCGGCGGCTTCGTCCCCTCAACCCGTGAATATCATATGCGTTATGGCCTGACCCTCGAACGCCTCGCCCGTGCGAAACCCGATGCGCTGGTGATGCACCCCGGGCCGATGAACCGAGGCGTCGAAATCGATTCGAATGTTGCCGATCACCCCTCGCGATCGGCAATCACCGAACAGGTCGAGATGGGCGTCGCCGTGCGGATGGCCTGCCTCGACATACTCACACGCCGGGCGCGCGGCGTGGAGGGCTGGGCATGATCCGCGCCTTTTGCAACGCGACGCTTGTGCCCTCCGCGGGCGACGGGATCGCCGCGCTGGTGATCGATGCCGAGAAGATCGTCGCGATCGGGCAAAGCGACGTGCCTGACGGCACCGAGACCATCGATTGCAGCGCATTCGGACGATCCGTGCTGATCGCGCCCGCAATCATCGATCTCGGCGTGTTCGCGGTCGATAAAGCAGCTTGCAGGGCGGGCGGCATCGTCCGGGTCGGGCTGATGCCCGATCAGTCGCCGGTGCTCGACGATCCCGGCATCATCCAGCGCGCCGCCGATATGGGCAAGCCCGACATCTGGGTCCACCCTATCGCCGCTGCGACGCGCGGTCTGACGGGCACCGATCTCGCCGAGATGGCGATCGCCCGCGACGCGGGCGCCCGCGCGGTCGCGACCGGCCGGCGCTGGATCGCGGATTCAGGCGTGATGCGCCGCGTGCTCGCTTACGCGCGCGATTGCGACCTGACCGTGGTCGCGCATGCGGAGGATGCCGGACTGGTCGGCAGTGCTGTCGCCACCGATGGCGAAACCGCGACACGGCTCGGATTGCCCTCGGCACCCGCAAGCGCCGAGTCACTCGCGATCGCGCGTGACCTGCTGCTCGCCGAGGAAACCGGCGCGCGCCTTCATTTCCGTCAGGTGACGACCGCCGCCGGTTTCGAGCTGATCCGGCGCGCCAAGGCCCGCGGCCTGCCGGTCACCTGCGGCATCACGCCGGCGCATCTGTTCCTGTCGGATATCGCGATGAGCGATTTCCGCACCTTCGCCCATCTTTCGCCGCCGCTCCGCAGCGAAAGCGATCGTCAGGCGGCGCTGGCTGCGGTCGCGGACGGTACGATCGACATATTGTGTTCCGGCCATGATCCGCGCGGGCCGGAGGCGAAACGCCTGCCTTTCGCGGATTCGGCGCCGGGCATGGCAGGCGCGGAGACTCTCCTTGCCTTGTCGCTGGGTCTGGTGCGCGACGAGGTGATCGAGATCGATCGCCTCTTCGCGCTTCTCGCCACCAATCCGGCGAAGATCCTCGGCCTGGACGCGGGCAAACTCGCGCCCGGCGCGGCCGCCGATTTCATGCTGCTCGACTGGGAAGCCCCATGGCAGATCGACACGGATCGCATGGCGGCCAAGGCCGGCAACACGCCGTTCGACAAGCTTCCGGTCCAGGGCAAGGTGCTGCGCCTGTTCAAGGGCGGCACCGAGCTGGTCTAGCCCTTAGCGCGAAGCGAGCTGGCCTTCGGGGCGAGCCCAGGTCGCAACCTGGTCGCCGGCGGCAAGGCGCACGAAGCAGGTGCCGCCCTTCGCCTTGAAGCTGCTGCACAGTGCAACTGCGTCAGCGCGAGCGAGGCCACCGACCGACAGACGGTAGAATTTGCCGCCCTGCGACGAGTAGCTCATGCCCGAGGGCGTGTGCGCGGTGAAGCTGGCGTCGCGGCGTGTCGCGCGGCCCCAGGCATCCTTGGCCACGCCCGCGCTCTCGAACGCGCCGAGTTGCACGACGTAGTTGCCCTTGGCGGCCGGATGCGCCGATACTGGCTGAGCCACCATATGGACCCGCGCCGTCGTGCCCATAGGCGCGGCCGTGCGAGTTTTGGTGGCCATTGCGACAGGCAGGCGCTGCACGACTTCCTGACGTGGCCCGAAGACCACGTTCGAGAAGGCAGGTGCCGGAGTGGCGGCGACCGGTGCGGCCGCGACAGCGACGCTGGCCTCGGCTACCGGGGCGACCGCGGCCGCGTCCTGAGTGGCAACCGCAGCATTTTCGGAAAGGCTTGGCGGGGTCGGCTCGACTGCCTGTGCCGCCATGGCCGGACCGTTGCCGTTGAGTGCGAGTGCGACCGGCTGACCGGGATCCATCACCGGCGTCACGCCGAGCAGGCTTGCGACCTGGTCATAGGCTGATTTCGGCCGCGCGAACGCCGCCCACTGCATGATCCGCTGATCGACCTCTTCAGGTGAAACATCGACGGCGACCATCGTCTTGGCTTCCTGCCAGCGTCCCGCGAGCGCCAGGCTGAGCGCGAGATTCTGGCGTGTCTTGGCGTCGGCATTGGGGCTGCGCACCGCAGCGCTCAGCAATTCGATCGCACCGTTGGGATCGCCCGCCAGCGCCATCGCCAGTCCGCGATCGCTCGCCGAAATGCTGTCAGTGTGGGCATCAAGCGTCTTGTGCGCCGCGCCCCAATCGCCGGTTGCGATCTGGGTAAGCGCGAGATTGAGCGCAGCCTTGCCGTTGCCCGGCTCGAGCGCGATCGCATCGGCATAGGACTGGCGCGCCGAATCGAAGCGGCCGGCCTTGAGATAGGAGGTACCGAGCAGGACGCGGAACGAGGCAACCTGCGGGCGAAGCCCGACCGCCGCCTCGGCATGCATGACCGCTACCGATACCTGGCCCTTGGCGAGCGCCTTCTGCGCCTTGCCGGCTTCGGACGCGGCCTGCCGCTCGGCGCGCGATTCATCGCGAGCGCTGGCGAAGGCCATGCCGCTGATCTGGGTCGCAGCCCCGGCGAGCGTGCCGGCGAGCGCGATGGCGGAAAGCCCAAGAGTGATGGCGGCCCGGGTTTTCATCGGTATTCCCCTGTTCACGTCAACGTCCGGCCTGGGGGGGCAACTGGCGCGCCAGTTCATCCACCTCGGGCAGGGATTGCAGAAAATAGTCGAGCGCTTCGGTCACCAGGACCTGGGCGGAGACATTATGGAGCGCGCTCGCGAGGCGAAGGCGCAGATGGCGATCCTGGTCGAGCCGCAGCGTGAAGGCAGCCTTGCCGCCCTTGGTGTGCGTCTCCTTCGCGATCCGCCTGGCGGTCGCTACCGATACCGGCCTCGACTCGATCCTGGTCTCGGCTCTTGCCTCAACCGGTGCCGGCCTGGGCTCAGGCGGCGCTGGCATTGCCGCAACCGGCATTGGCCTTGGCTCAATCGGCATGGGCCTTGGCTCAACCGGCATCGGCGCGGCCTGAACCGGCATGGGCATGTCGTCATCGAGGGGCGGCCTGATCGGGTTCGCGGCAAGGCCGAGGCTGGCATATCCCTGTTCGGATTCGCCTTCCTCGTAATCCTCCTCATAGGCCTCCTCGACCTCTTCCTCTTCGTCTTCCTCTTCGTCCTCGCCCTCATAGCTTTCGGGCTGGTACGCTTTGGGCACCTGCGGCTCATATGCCGCCGGCGACTCGAATTCTTCCTGGAGAGCCTCGCGCTGACGCAGCACCGGCGGCACCGTCGGGGGAGCAGGATAAGGCTGCTGCGACGGATAGGCCTGTTCCGGATAGGGCTGCTGCGGCGCATAGCCCAGCCCCGCCGCTATTTCTTCCTCGGTATGACCCATGTCGTTCCAGCCGAGGTCGTCGTGCTGCCCCGGAGGCGCGCCGAAGCCGCCAAAGCCCTGCGGGCGCATGGCCGGCCGCGCGGTACCCTTGCGGGCAAGCAGCGACGAGGAGAGCGACGCCAGCGGTTTCTGTCCGAACGCGGTCATGACGTCAGCTCACCACACGGCGGCCAAAGCCACCCATTGCCGGGCGCGGTACCGGGAAGCCGGTCTGCTGCACGCCGGGCGCCGTGAATACGGTGCGGCGGAAATTCTTCTCGAGCCGGTCGGCGATATAGGTCCAGAGCGCCTGGACCTCCTGCGAGGAGCGACCATTGGCATCGACTTCCATCACGGTGCGGCCGTCGATCATCGAGGCAGCGAAATCCGTGCGGTGGTGAAGCGTGACTGGCGCGACCGTGCCGTGCTGCGATAGCGCAACCGCGGCTTCGGAGGTGATCTTCGCCTTGGGCGTCGCTCCGTTGACGACGAACAGCAACGGCTTGCCGGCCCGTTCGCACAAATCGACGGTGGCGCCGACCGCACGAAGATCGTGCGGCGATGGTCGCGTCGGAATGACGATCAGTTCGGCCACCGCGATCACGCTCTGGATCGCCATCGTAATGGCGGGAGGCGTGTCGATCATCGCCAATTTGAAGCCCTGCTGACGCAGCACCTCAAGATCGGCGGCGAGCCGCGCAACCGTGGTCTGGGCAAAAGCGGGAAACTCGCTATGCCTTTCATTCCACCAATCGGACAATGATCCCTGCGGATCGATATCGATCAGGACGACAGGGCCGGCACCAGCCAGCTGCGCCTGTACGGCGAGATGTCCGGACAAGGTAGTCTTGCCCGATCCGCCCTTTTGTGATGCCATCGCGAGAACGCGCATGTGCCCCTTAAACTCCCTCGATCAGAGAGGCTGAAATGGCACGGGACACGTCAAGAAGCGGTTAACGACGTCAAAATTTTAGGGGCTGCACGATTTAACCGATTTCATGGCGTCACCCCAGCCCCCGCGGGACAGAATGAAGCCTAACGAAATCTTTGCCAAAACCGCTATAGAGGTCATTATCATGCTCGAGTGAGCAGCGGGGATAGGACGAATCTATGCGTAAGGCGCTTCGGCCGGCGGCTCTTGGCCTTGCCGGCCTGTTCATCGCGGTCTCGGGCGCGGCTTTCTCTCCCGCCTTTGCCGATGTGAAGGCTGGCGTCGATGCCTGGAGCCGGGGCGAATATCGCAAGGCAGTGGAGGAATGGCGTCCTGCCGCGATAGCCGGCGACGCCGATGCCCAGTTCAATCTCGGACAGGCCTATAAGCTCGGGCGAGGTGTGCCGGTGGACATGGCAATGGCGGAAAGCTGGTACCGCAAGGCAGCGCTCCAGGGCCAGATCGAGGCCGAGGCAAATTACGGCCTGATCCTGTTCCAGAATGGTAAACGCGAAGAGGCTTTGCCCTGGCTCAACAAAGCGGTCGCGCGCGGCGAGCCCCGCGCCCAACTGGTACTCGGCACCATGCTCTATAATGGCGATGGCGTCATGCGGGACTGGCCCCGCGCTTACGCGCTGATCGTCCGCTCGGCCGCCTCGGGATCACCACGTGCGTCCGAGGTCCAGGCGCAGATGGACCAGTATATTCCGGCCGAGGACCGGCAGAAGGGGCTGATCCTCGCCCGCGAATATGAAGCGCAGGCGCAGCGCCCACAGCTGCCGCCCGAGATTACGGGCCAGGGCAGCCAGGGCTCCATGCGTGGCACCGATCTGCCGCCATCCTCCTACGCGCAAAATGGCGGCTCGCAGCCCAGCGTCGAGGCGCCCCGGCCGCAGCCAACGCGGCCCGTGGTTGCGGAGCGCCCGGCCGTCCGCCCCGAACGGCCGGTAGCGGTCGCCGAGGCACCGGTGCGTGCGTCGCCGCCAGCCGGCCGTGTGTGGCGAATCCAGTTCGGCGCCTTTCGCGACGAGGGTAATGCCAAAGCGCTATGGGCGAAGCTTCACGGCCAGGTCAGCGCGCTGCGCAGCCTCGAACCCTATTTCCCGCGCGCCGGCATGCTGACCAAACTCCAGGCCGGGCCGCTGGCGTCGAGCGCTGACGCGGGGCGGATATGCGCATCGGTGAAGCCGACTGGAACGCCCTGTGTTCCCGTCGCGCCCTAACCCCTTTTGATAGTCGGGCCAGAGGATTTAGCCCCTCACCCACTCTCCCCGTGCGATGCCCTGCGCATAAAGCAGTGCCGTCAGGTCATTATGATCCACCCGAGCGTGTGCCGCCGCCGCAACGATTGGTTTGGCATGGTAAGCGATGCCTAGTCCTGCGCGCCGGATCATCGCGAGGTCGTTGGCGCCATCGCCGACCGCCAGGGCAGCTGCCGCGGGCAAGGCGCGCGACGCAATGGCGTCGAGCAGGGCCTGCTCCTTGGTGTTGGATCCGACGATCGGCTTGGCAACCGTTCCGTCAAGCTTGCCGTCGGATATCTGCAGGCGATTGGCAATTACCCTTTCGAAGCCGATCCTTTTCGCTATCGGCTCCGCGAATCGCGTGAAACCGCCCGATACGAGAATCGTCGTCGCACCCCGTGCTCTCATGTGATGGACAAGCGTAACCGCGCCTGGCGTTATCGTCACGCGCTCGGCGAGACAGCGCTCGATCATCTTCTCGTCCAGCCCTTTGAGCAGTGCAACACGCGCGTCGAGCGCGGCTTCGAAATCGAGCTCGCCGCGCATCGCCGCCTCGGTAACGGCGGCGATTTCCGCCTTGATCCCGGCATAATCGGCAAGCTCGTCAATGCATTCGACGGTGATCATTGTCGAATCCATGTCAGCGACCAACACGCGCTTTTCGCGCCAGAAATCGGATTGCACAACCACATCGACGCCGGGAAACGCACCTTCCAGCGCAGCACGTGCCGCCTCCTGGTTCACCCCGAAATCGATATCGGCCGCGAATCCTTCGTCGATCCAGACATGGGCCGCCGGCAGGCATCCCGCTTGGTCAAGCCGGTCGCGCGCGGCCGAAATATCACCCCCGCTCAGGTTTCCGGCTGCTATCAGCGTGGCGATGAACATGGACTCTCCCCGGCAGAAGGTGGCGCTCATTACAGGGCCGACCGCCAGCGGCAAGTCCGCACTGGCAATGGCCGTGGCAGAGAAGCATCGCGGCGTCGTGATCAACGCCGATTCGGCACAGGTCTATGCCGATCTGCGCATATTATCGGCGCGGCCCAGCCCTGAGGATGAAGCACGGGTTCCCCACCGGTTGTTCGGCCATGTCGACGGCGCCGACATTTATTCAGCGGCGCGCTGGGCGACAGAGGCGAAGGCGGAGATCGCGCGCGCTCGTGAGGCTGGGCTGTTGCCAGTCCTGGTCGGCGGCACCGGCCTCTATCTGCGCACCCTGCTCGACGGCATCGCCCCGGTCCCGCCGATCGATCCGTCCATTCGCGAATGGGTGCGCGCAATGCCGGTCGCCGATGCCCATGCCGAACTGAGCAGGCTTGACCCGCCCGCCGCCGACCGCCTGGCGCCAGCCGATACCACCCGTGTGGCGCGCGCGCTGGAAGTGATTCGTTCTACCGGCCGCCCGCTTGCCGATTGGCAAAGAGCCAAGATCGGCGGGATCGGCACCGAGATCGATTTGATGGCTATGATATTGCTGCCTGATCGCGATTGGCTGCTCGGCCGCTGCGACGCGCGCCTCGAGGCCATGTTCGCCGGCGGCGCGATCGAGGAGGCCCGCGCGGTGTTGGCCCGCACCGACATTCTTCCCGCCGCGCCAGTCCGCATGGCGATCGGCGTGCCGGAGATCGCCGGGGTGCTAGCTGGCACCTCCACCGTGCAACAGGCCCTCGCCCAGGCGCAATTGGCCACCCGCCAATATGCCAAACGACAATTTACGTGGTTTCGGAACCAACCACCCGCTATGTGGCACCGCAGCGACGCGACAGAAACATGCGCTGCGCTACAGGAATTTGTAACTAGATTCCATTACGAGACTTGACGGGCAAATTTTCAATCACTAACGGCGCATTTCCTGTTGCAATATTGCGCCGCGGAAAAAGAAAGACGCACGATGACGGAAAAAAGCGGAGCCGATATCCTGGTCGAGGCGCTGTGCGATCTCGGCGTGGAGATCGTGTTCGGCTATCCGGGCGGCGCGGTTCTTCCTATTTATGACGCCATATTCCGCTCCGGCCGGATCAAGCACATCCTGGTCCGCCACGAACAGGCGGCGACTCATGCGGCCGAGGGTTATGCGCGCTCGACCGGCAAGCCCGGTGTCGTGCTCGTCACCTCGGGGCCGGGCGCGACCAACGCCGTCACCGGCATCACCGACGCGCTGATGGATTCGATTCCGATGGTGGTCATCACCGGTCAGGTCCCTACCGCGCTGATCGGCACCGATGCGTTTCAGGAAGCGGACACGGTCGGCATCACGCGCCACTGCTCGAAGCATAATTATCTGGTGAAGGATCCCGCGCGGCTCGGCGATGTCCTGCACGAGGCATTCCATATCGCAACCTCGGGCCGCCCGGGCCCGGTCGTGGTCGATATCCCCAAGGACGTCCAGGTCGCCAGTGCGCGTTACACCAAGCCCGGCCCGATCCGCCACAAGACCTATCGCCCGCAGGTGAAGGCCGATCAGTCGCTGATCGAGCAGGCCGTCGACATGCTCGCGGCGGCCGAGCGCCCGATCCTCTATACCGGCGGCGGCATCATCAATGCCGGCCCGGCTGCGAGCCAGTTGCTTCGCGAGCTTGCGCGCATTTCGGGGGCACCGGTCACATCGACCTTGATGGGCCTCGGCGCCTTCCCCGCTTCGTCGCCGCAATGGCTCGGCATGCTCGGCATGCACGGCACCTACGAAGCCAATTTCGCGATGAACCAGGCTGACCTGATCATCGCGCTCGGCGCGCGCTTCGACGATCGCGTCACCGGCCGGCTCGATGCCTTCAGCCCGAACAGCCGCAAGGTGCATATCGATATTGACCGCTCGTCGGTGAACAAGAATGTCCGGGTCGATCTGCCGATCATCGCAGACGTCGGCAACGCGCTGGAGGACATGGTCCGCGTCTACAAGTCGCGGCGTCACCCCAAGCCAGATCTCGCCGAATGGTGGCGCCGGATCGACGGCTGGCGCGCGGTCAAGAGCCTCGATTTCCCGGACAATGCGACCGAGATCATGCCGCAGCGGGCGATCCGCGCGCTATGGGAAGCGACGCACAAGAAATCGCCGATCATCACGACCGAGGTCGGCCAGCACCAGATGTGGGCGGCCCAGCATTTCGATTTCGAGGCCCCCAACAAATGGCTGACCTCGGGGGGGCTCGGCACGATGGGCTATGGCCTGCCCGCGGCAATCGGCGCGCAGCTCGGCAATCCGAAGGCGCTGGTGATCGATATCGCCGGTGAGGCCTCGATCCAGATGAACATCCAGGAGCTGGGAACGGCGACGCAATACCGGCTGCCGGTCAAGGTCTTCATCCTCAACAACCAATATATGGGGATGGTCCGGCAATGGCAGGAGCTGACCTATTCCTCGCGCTATGCCGAGAGCTACAGCGATTCGCTGCCCGATTTCGTCAAACTCGCCGAGGCCTATGACTGGAAGGGTATCCGCATCGAGGGGCCTGACCAACTCGAGGACGGCATCGCCGCGATGCTCGCGCATGACGGGCCGGTGCTGGTGGATTGCATGGTGGCGAAGCTCGCCAACTGTTTCCCGATGATCCCCTCGGGTGCCGCCCATACCGACATGATCCTCCAGGCGACCGAAGTCTCGGGCGAAATGGACGACGAAGCCAAGGCGCTGGTGTGATGCATATCAAGGAAGAAACGGTCCAACGGCACACGCTTGCCGTGATGGTCGACAACGAGCCTGGCATCCTCGCCCGGATCGCCGGCCTGTTCACCGCGCGCGGCTATAATATCGAGAGCCTGACTGTGTCCGACGTCACGGCCGACAAGGCGGTGAGCCGGATCACCATCGTCACTTCGGCGTCCGCGCATGTCATGGAGCAGATGCTTGCCCAGCTCGACCGGCTGATCCCGGTGCATTCAGTGACTGATCTCACCGCGCTCGGCCCGCATGTCGAGCGCGAGCTGGCGCTCTTGAAGGTCGCCGGCACCGGCGATCATCGCATCGAGGCGCTCCGCCTCGCCGATGTCTACCGCGCTCGCGTGGTCGACGCGACCACCACGAGCTTCGTGTTCGAGGTGACCGGGGGTCGCGAGAAGATCGACACGTTCATTTCGCTGATGCGCGAGGTCGGCCTGATCGAGGTCGCCCGCACCGGCATCGTCGCGATCGCGCGGGGGAAGAACACCGCTTAACGCCAATATTTCGTCACCCGGACCTGTTCCGGGGTCCATTCGTCCACGAGCGAGACCATCGCTGGTTGCACGATGGATGCCGGAACGAGTCCGGCATGACGGCAGATTTTTGAACCAGGGAGCTACTATCAATGCGTGTCTATTATGATCGGGATGCCGATCTCAACCTGATCACGAACAAGAAGATCGCGATCGTCGGCTATGGCAGCCAGGGCCATGCCCATGCGCAGAACCTGCGCGATTCGGGCGTGAAGGAGATCGCGATCGCTCTCCGCCCCGGTTCCGCAACCGCGCAAAAGGCCGAAGGCGCCGGTTTCAAGGTGATGACCAATGCCGAGGCGGCAGCCTGGGCTGACATCACCATGATCCTCGCCCCCGATGAGCATCAGGCCGCCATTTATGCCGATGATCTCCACGCCAATCTCAAACAGGGTTCGGCGATCGCCTTCGCGCACGGCCTGAACGTCCACTTCGCCCTGATCGAGCCGCGCGCCGATCTCGACGTGATCATGATCGCGCCCAAGGGCCCCGGCCACACCGTGCGCTCAGAATATGTCCGCGGCGGCGGCGTGCCCTGCCTGATCGCGATCGATCGGGACAAGAGCGGCAACGCCCATGATATCGCCCTTGCTTATGCCTCGGGCGTTGGCGGAGGCCGTTCGGGCATCATCGAGACCAATTTCCGCGAGGAATGCGAGACCGATCTGTTCGGCGAGCAGGCAGTGCTGTGCGGCGGCCTCACCCATCTCATCCAGGCCGGTTTCGAAACGCTGACCGAGGCGGGCTATGCTCCGGAAATGGCCTATTTCGAGTGCCTGCACGAGGTGAAGCTGATCGTCGACCTCATGTACGAAGGCGGCATCGCGAACATGCGCTATTCGATCTCGAACACCGCTGAATATGGCGACATCACTACCGGACCGCGGATCATCACCAGCGAGACCAAGGCCGAGATGAAGCGCGTCCTCGCCGACATCCAGGGCGGGCGGTTCGTGAAGAACTTCGTGCTCGACAACCGCGCCGGCCAGCCCGAGCTGAAGGCAGCCCGCAAGGCCGCCGCCGCGCATCCGATCGAGAAGATCGGCAGCGAGCTTCGCGCGATGATGCCGTGGATCGGTGCCAACAAGCTGGTCGACAAAGAGAAGAACTGACGATTATGTTCCTCCCCGAGGATTGCTCGGGGAGGAACTCGAAACTCTTCGTTGCGATTTAGGCGTTTGACGCCACTCTCCTGTCGCGCGACATGGTCGCGTCCCCAAAGGAGAAGATTCGATGCGTCTCATTCTCGCCACCGTCCTCGCCCTCGCCGCCGCGCCGGTTCTTGCCCAGCAGGCGCCTTCGGGCCCTCCCGGGGCGCCGGACCCGAGTCGTGTCGTTGCCGGTACCTACAAGGTCGATAGCGGCCATACCCAGGTACTCTTCACCTATCTCCATCTCGGCTTCACCGAATATACCGGGCAGTTCACGCAGCCGACGGGTAGCCTGGTCCTCGACCCCAAGAACCCTGCCAATGACAAGGTCGAGATCAGCTTTCCGATTGCCAAGGTCGCGACCACGGTGCCCGGGCTCAACGAGCATTTCCAGAAACCCGAGCTTTTCGATTCCGCCAAATATCCCGAAGGCAAATTCGTCTCCACCAGCGTCACCGTGCACGGCACCACCGCGACGATCGTCGGCAATCTGACGCTCAAGGATGTCACCAAGCCGATCACGCTCGAGGCGCGCTTTGTCGGTGCCGGTGGAGCGATGGGCTCCAAGAAGCCCTATGTCGGCTTCGCGGCGACTGGCTCGCTCAACCGCAGCGACTATCATCTCGGCTTCCTCGTGCCGATGGTGGCCGACAAGGTCGATCTCGTCATCAACGCCGGTTTCGTCCAGGAATGAGCGAACCGACCCCGTCCGAAAATGAGGGCCGACCCGGCGTAGGTCGGGTAGAGGCCTTTTCGGACGGGGTGATCGCGATCATTGTCACCATCATGGTGCTCGAGCTCCACCCGCCGCTTGCCGAGGGAATGGACAAGCTGTGGACGCTCTGGCCGGTGTTTTTAGCCTATGCGCTCAGCTATGCCTATGTCGCGGTCTACTGGGTCAACCATCACCGCCTGTTCAGCCATGCCACACAGGTCACCAATGGCCTGATCTGGTCTAATATGGCGTTGCTCTTCGCGCTCTCACTTGTCCCCTTCTCGACCTCCTATCTCGGCGAACATCATTTCAACCGCGACGCGACCCTGCTCTATCTCGCGACCATGCTCTTCCCGTCGATAGCCTATATGGCGCTCCAGTCGATCATTCGCCGCACTGGCAGGCAGGGCAGTGTTTCAGCCGCCTATCACCGGCAGACCAGCCGCAAGGGCGTGTTCGCGAGCCTCGTCTATTTCGCCGGCATACCCCTCAGCTTCGTCTCGCCCTGGCTCGGTATCGCCTGCGCAGCGTTGGTCGCTGTCTTCTGGTTCCTTCCGGTAGGCCCGCTCGATCGCTTGTTTGACGGACGGGCTGGACAGAAGCCGCGCTAAGGCGGTATCGGGCAGATCATGACGCAGGCTCTTCGCCTTTCGCTGCTTCGACTTACGCGCCCTTAGGCGCGATTTCCGACGCGTGCCTCTCGGCGCGCGCGACCCGCCTAAGGGCCATTCCGACCCAGAGACCCTGCGAGCCGCGAGACTGAACCATGCTGCGTGACCCTTCCGTAAAATACCGCCCCTTCCCCCAGGTCGACCTGCCGGACCGCCAATGGCCGTCGCGAACCATCACGCGCCCGCCGCGCTGGCTCTCGACCGACCTGCGCGACGGCAACCAGGCGCTGATCGACCCGATGGACGGCGAGAAGAAGACCCGCTTCTTTGACCTGATCTGCAAGGTCGGCATCAAGGAGATCGAGGTCGGCTTCCCCGCCGCCGGCGCGACCGAGTTCGATTTCATCTCCGGCCTGGTCAAATCCGGCCGGGTGCCGGACGATGTGACCATCCAGGTCCTCACCCAGTCGCGCCGCGATCTGATCGAGACCAGCTTCGAGAGCTTGCGCGGCGCGCCAAAGGCGATCGTCCATCTCTACAATGCGGTCAGTCCCGCCTGGCGCAAGATCGTGTTCGGCATGAGCCGCGACGAGATTCGCGGCATCGCGGTCGAGGGTGCGAAGATCCTGCGCGATTGCGCCGCCGCCCAGCCCGATACCGATTGGCATTTCGAGTACAGCCCCGAGACCTTCTCGACCGCCGAACTCGATTTCTCGGTCGAGGTCTGCGAGGCGGTAATGGAGGTATTGCGCCCCACGCCCGATCATCCGCTGATCCTCAATCTGCCCGCCACCGTCGAGGCAGCGACACCGAACATCTATGCCGACCAGATCGAATGGTTCGGCAAGCATATCCGCAACCGCGACAGCGTCGTGATCAGCCTGCATCCGCATAATGACCGCGGCACCGGCGTCGCCGCCGCCGAGCTCGGCCTGATGGCGGGCGCCGATCGGCTGGAGGGCTGTCTGCTCGGCAATGGCGAGCGCACCGGCAATTGCGACCTGGTGACGGTCGCGCTCAACATGTACACTCAGGGCACTGATCCGAAGCTGGATTTCTCGGACATCGACCAGATCATCAACACCGTCACTTACTGCAACCAGCTGCCGGTCCACCCTCGCCATCCCTATGCCGGCGAGCTGGTGTTCACCGCCTTTTCGGGCAGTCATCAGGATGCAATCAAGAAGGGCTTCACCGCCCAGGCGGAGCGCAATGACGAATATTGGGAGGTGCCCTATCTCCCGATCGACCCGGCCGATCTCGGCCGCAGCTATGAGGCGGTGATCCGGGTCAACTCGCAGTCGGGCAAGGGCGGCGTCGCCTGGGTGATCGAGCAGGACAAGGGCCTTAAACTGCCCAAGCGGCTCCAGGCCGATTTCAGCCGCCACGTCCAGTCGCTTGCCGATGAGACAAGCCGGGAACTGAACGCAGAGGACATCTGGGGCAGATTCGAGGCGACCTATCTCCGCAAGGACAGCGACCGTTTCGCGCTGCTCGATTATCACGAGACAGGGACGAGCGGAGACCGGCTGTTCGTCGGTCGCGTCGCGATCGATGGCGAGGAGCGCTCGATCAGCGGACGCGGCAATGGCCTGATCTCGGGCGTGATTGCCGCGCTTGCGGACACGACCGGCCCGCAACTCGATGTCGTCGACTACAGTGAACACGCGATCGGCCACGGCGCCGATGCGCAGGCGGCGGCCTATGTCGAATGTCGCACAGCGGATGGGCGAACGGTGTTCGGAGTCGGCATCGACGCCGATATCGCGACCGCATCCGTCAGGGCGGTGCTCAGCGCGGCCAACGCGGTCTAGCCCGCTCACCATTGCACGCGGCGAAGCGTCATCATAGGCTGCCAGCCGTGGCGCCGATGCTGCGGGCAATGGGGAGCTCGAACCGATGACGCGTATATTGGGCCTGGCCCTGCTCGCCGGGACTGCGGTGGCGCTGGGCGGCTGCGTAGCCGGCCTCGCCGTCAGCGGCGCCAACATGGTGGCCAAGGGCGTGGCGGGAACGCCAAAGAACAACGAAGAGGCGCAGCCAGCCGCGGCGACCGAGTGCAGCACCCGTGCATCGCAATATGGCAGGGTGCACATCATCGAAGTCGAGCAGCACAGCCCGAGCAGGATCATCGTCTGGGGCACGGTGGACGACGGCAAGCAGCGGCGTTCGTTCGAGTGCCATTACACCACGAAAATCACCGGCTTCACGGTGCGCGCGATCAACTCAAAGCACTGAGCGCGAGGTCCGACGCCGGAGCGGAGCGCGGCACGGTTTTTCTCTGTTCCTGGCCCACGCTGCCGGAACTCAGCTGAAAATCCTCGCTTGCTCATCGCTCCAGTCTCTCAAATTCTGGAGCCTCCGACAAACCCGGCGCGGTTCAGTTCCTCCCTGTTAATTGGCGCGGAATAGGGAGAAATTTATTTTCCCTCCCTGTTATTGCCGCTTTTCGGGCGTTTTCCGCGTAAATTTACGAAGGTTTTTCATAATGTTACCGCCCCTTCTCCCTGTTATTTTCATAACAGGGAGGATGTTGGAAATAACAGGGAGGCGCCGCACCCATAACAGGGAGCGTGTTGGAAATAACAGGGACGGAGGGAAGCGCCGAGGTTTCAACCGTCATGAGAATGAGCGGGCCGGAGCGATTGTGCGTTCCGTCCGCTTGCACAATGCGACACTTCGGACTGCGGTTGAATCAAGTGCCGGGCCAGGATCGCTCGGCCCGCTTGCAACATCTCGCGTTATCTAACCTTCTTTTTCCTACTTCCCCAGCGAAGGCTGGGGCCCAGCTGGGATAGCAGAGGCAATGAAGCGCAGCCCGCATCACCGGCGTTCCCCAACTGGACCCCAGCCCCCGCTGGGGAAGGGTAGTACGGGGTGGCGCAACTCGCACGCCGGTTGGATTGCTCCTGCGAGATCTAATCCCGTCCGGAGAGCCGTGACGCCACGGCTTCGGCCACCTTGATCCCGTCCACTGCGGCCGAAAGGATGCCGCCCGCATAGCCCGCGCCCTCGCCGGCGGGAAACAGGCCGTTGGTGTTGAGGCTCTGGAAATCCGCTCCCCGCGTGATCCTGATCGGTGAGGATGTCCGCGTCTCGACCCCGGTCAGCACCGCATCGGGATGGTCATAGCCCGGGATCTCGCGCCCGAAAGCGACCAGGGCCTCGCGCATCGCGGTCACGGCGAATTCGGGCAGGCATTCAGCCAGGTCGGTCGGATGCACGCCGGGCAGATAGGACGGGATGACGCTACCCAATCTGGTCGAAGCGCGCCCGGCGAGAAAGTCGCCGAGCGTCTGCGCGGGGGCCTTGTAATTCGAACCGCCCGCGACAAAGGCGCGCGATTCCCAGTGCCGTTGCAGCGCGATGCCGGCCAGCGGATCGCCCGGATAATCGCGCGCCGGATCGATGCCGACGACAATCCCGGAATTCGCGTTGCGCTCGTTTCGCGAATATTGGCTCATCCCGTTGGTCGCGACCCGTCCCTCCTCCGAGGTCGCGGCAACGACGGTGCCGCCAGGGCACATGCAGAAGCTGTAGACGGTCCGCCCGTTCCTGCAGTGGTGCGAGAGGCTGTAATCAGCCGCGCCGAGGATCGGGTTGCCGGCCGAATGACCAAAGCGCGCATCGTCGATCCAGCTTTGCGGATGCTCGATCCGTACGCCGATCGAAAAGGGCTTGGCCTCGACATATACGCCTTCGGCATGAAGCATATGGAAGGTGTCGCGCGCGCTGTGGCCGACAGCGAGAACGACTTGCTCCGCCTCCAGATAGTCGCCTGTGTGAAGCCGAAGGCCGCGCACGCGACGAACGCCCTCCCCGTCCTCGGCGATATCGAGCCCATCGACCCGGTGCTCGAAACGATATTCGCCGCCCAGCCCCTCGATCGTCTCGCGCATGCTCTGCACCATCGTCACCAGCCGGAAGGTGCCGATATGCGGGTGGGCCTCAGTCAGGATCTCGGGCGGCGCACCCGCCTTGACGAATTCGATGAGCACCTTGCGATCGAGGTGGCGCGGATCCTTGATCCGGCTGTAGAGCTTGCCGTCGGAGAAGGTGCCGGCGCCGCCTTCGCCGAACTGGACGTTGGATTCCGGGTTCAGCACGCTCTTGCGCCACAGCCCCCAGGTGTCCTTGGTGCGCTGCTTCACCTCCTTGCCGCGATCGAGGATGATCGGGCGGAAGCCCATCTGCGCCAGGATCAGCCCCGCGAACAACCCGCACGGCCCGGCGCCGATCACGACGGGGCGCGGCCCGCTCCAGCCGGCCGGGGCACGTACCGGGAAGCGATAGCTTGTGTCGGGGGTGCGCTGGACCTGCCGGTCCTTTTTGAAACGCGCGAGGATCGCATTCTCATCGCGAAGCGTCACATCGACTGAATAGACGAGCTGGATGTCCGCCTTGTCGCGCGCATCATGAGCGCGCCGGGCAATGGCAAAGCGGACCAGATCGCGCGGCGTGATGCGCAGGCGCGTGCGGATCGCAGCCGCCAGCGCCTCGTCCGCGTGGTTCAGCGGCAGTTTCAGTTCAGTGATGCGGAGCATGGTTGCTCCCATAGCGGCACCGGGCTTGCTCGGCCACTGCTGCGGGGTGCGTCGGGGTTGGTCTCAGCCCCCGACGCATGGCCTCAGCGCGATCGTCAAAGCCGGGCAGCTCTGCCAAGGCCACCGCTTCGACAGGGGGAAGACGAATTTTCGAGGAGGGTCCGAGCTTCCTTTTCGCTCCTTCGTCAACACGACGAAACCCGGACCCTCCTCAATTTATAAGCCGACATGCTACCATGCACGATGGTGGATGGGAGATGTCGTCAGGACCTGATGAATGCGAGCAGGTCGGGATTGAGGACATCCGCATATGTGGTCAGCATGCCATGGGGGTAGCCGGGATACGTCTTCAGCGAGCCCTGCTTGAGCAGGTCGACCGCACGCGGCACTGAACTCGCGAACGGGACGACTTGATCAGCCTCGCCATGCATCACCAGCACCGGCACGGTGATCTTCTTGAGGTCTTCGGTATAATCTTCGAGCCAGGAGTCGACAGTCGCGTGGTGAGCGAGGGCACCGCCGGCCATGCCCTGGCGCCACCAGTTCGCGATGATTGCCTCCGAGGGCTTGGCCCCATCGAGGTTGTAGCCGTAGAACGGATTCTCGGGCACGAAACGATAGAACTCCGACCGGTTGCCCAGCACGCCTGCCCGGATCGTTTCGAACCACTCCGGCGGTTGACCGGCCGGGTTGTCCTCGCTCCGGTACATGTTCGGCGTCAGCGAAGCGACCAGCACCGCCTTCGCGACGCGCTCCTGGTGGCGCGCGACATAGCGCGCCACCTCACCGCCACCTGTCGAGTGACCGATATGGATCGCGTCGCGCAGGTCGAGATGTTCAGTCAGGGCAGCGAGGTCGGCAACCCAATGGTCCATGTCGTTGCCGGTGCCTGGCTGGTCGGACCGGCCGTGGCCGCGCCGATCATGGGCGATCACCCGGTAGCCGTGCTGCAGGAAGAAGGTCATCTGGGCGTCCCAGTCGTCCGCCGACAGCGGCCAGCCATGGCTGAAAACGATCGGCTGACCTGATCCCCAATCCTTGTAGAAGATGTTCACGCCGTCTGGAGTAGTGATGATAGACATTGTTCAGTCCCTTCCAATCAGCCGCGGATGAGAGTCATCGCTCGCTGGCGCGGCGTTCCAGCGACGATCTCGTAAATTAACATGACCAGTCGTCTATTAACTGGCTAAAATGTTCATGTCAGCAAAGAGGGCAAAACAAAACGCTCGAAGCTGTCGAAGGGCGCCCGGCTGCGTTCAACCTTGGCCCGCATGACCGCCCCTTCGAACGTGTCGATCAGCGCGATGGCGAGTTGCCCCGGATCCTTTCCGGCCGACAATTCCCCTTTCTCCTGCGCTTCCTGCAAGCAGAAGGCGAGCGCGGCCGACCATTCGCGATAGATCGCCGCAAGCTTGATCCGTACATCCTCGCTCGACGGCGTGACCTCAAGCGCCATGTTCCCGATAAGGCAGCCGACTGCGTAACGGCGGCGCTCGTGAAACTCGGCAAGCCCGGCGAAATAGCGCGCGATGCGCGACAAGGGTGGCGTCCGGCGCTCAGTCAAAATGGGCCCATATTCAGCGACAACCGCCTCCCAATATTCGGTCAGTACCGCAACGGCGAAGGCTTCCTTGCTGTCGAAGTAATTATAGAACGAACCCTTGGGCACGCCGGCTGCCGCAGTGATCTCCTGCACGCCGGTGGCGTTGAAGCCGCGGGTGCTCACAAGGTCTCCCCCCTTTTCGAGGAGGCGCGATCGCGTTTCGAGGTTGGCTGGCCTGGGCATGCGTTTATATATGACCGGTCGTCTTATTATAGTCAAGCAGTTTTTTTGTGGGCACCGGTTCGCCCGGTTGAACTGCGTTTCCAGCCGCTGAACCTACCGGATATACACCGACCGCTTCGCGACGTCCGCTTTCAGGTCTGTATCATCCCCTGCCTCGCACGATCTCGCAGCCGACCGCCGCGTCGGGGTAGATATCGGGCTTCATCGACCGCACCGTCACCCGCACGACCCGCGCGTCGGCAAGGCACAGAGCCGCGATCGCTTCGCACAATGTCTCCTGGAGATGGAAATGCCGCGCAGCTGCCAGCGCGCGGATATCGTCACGCAGAAAGTCATAATCCAGCACCGTTTCGATCCGGTCCTCGGATGGGGCCACCGGATATTCGATCTCCATCCGGACGTTCACGATCACCCGCTGCGGCGCGGCCAGCTCCTCGGCGTGGATGCCGAGCCCCATGACGAGTTCCAGCCCCTCCAGGATCGTGGTGAAGCGCGCGCCCTCAGCCATGCGCAGCCCGGTTCGTCCCGCGGGTCTCGAACATCACGTCGCTGTCGCGCGGCAGGAAGTGCTGGCCATTGTCCACGAAGATATTCTGCCCGTGAATGCCCCGCGCCGTCAGCAGGAAAGCGACGGCCTCGGCAATCGCCCCCACCTCGATCGGGCGTCGCAGCAGATTCTGCCCCGCCACCGCGCGGAACTCGGCCTCGCTCTGGTCGAGGCTAGGCAGTGACAGCCCGGGCGATACCGCGTTGACGCGGATGCGCGGGCCAAGAGCCTGGGCAAGCATCGCGGTCGCCCCGCCCAGCGCGATCTTGCCGCAGCTATAGGAGAAGAAATCGGGGTTCAGATTGGCGATCTTCTGGTCGAGGATATTCACCACCGCGCCCGTCGCCAGATCGTCCTGCGCGGCGAGAGCCGAGGCGAGCAATACCGGCGCATCGAGATTGACCGCCATATGCGCAGGGAGTGCCGCCGCATCGGCGATCGGCGGCCGGTCATAGCTGAACAGCGAAGCATTGTTGACGATCGCCATCAGCGGTGCGCCGAATGCCGCGCGCACCTCGGCGATCAGGCGTGGCGCCGTTTCGGCACAAGCGAGATCGCCCGTCACGACACAGGCCCGACCCTGATCGGCGCCCAGTTCGGCGGCAAGCGCATCGGCATCGTCAGGCGAATGATGATGGTGGATCGCGACCCGCCAGCCCCGTGTCGCGAGATGCCGCACGATCACCGCGCCGATCCGCCGTACCGCTCCGGTCACCAATATGGTTCGCGCGCCATTGCTCACCGGCGCCTCGCTCACTGGCTCAATACCCCATCAGCGCGAGGACTTCCTTGCGGCTGCGGTCATCCTCGCGGAATACGCCCATCATCCGGCTCGTCACCATGCTGACGCCCGGCGTGCGCACGCCGCGCGCGGTCATGCAGGCGTGGCTCGCCTCGATAACCACCGCGACGCCCACCGGTTTCAGATTGTCCCAGATGCAATTGGCGACTTCGGCCGTCAGCCGCTCCTGGATCTGCAGCCTGCGGGCATAAGCATGGAGCACGCGCGCGAGCTTCGAGATGCCGACCACCCAGTTGCTCGGCAGATAGGCGATCGAGGCCTTGCCGATGATCGGCGCCATATGATGCTCGCAGTGCGACTGGAACGGAATATCCTTCAGCAGCACGATCTCGTCATAGCCGCCGACCTCCTCGAAGATGCGCGAGAGATGCGCGGCGGGATCGTCGGCATAGCCCGCGCAATATTCCTTCCAGGCGCGCGCAACCCGTTGCGGCGTATCGATCAATCCCTCGCGCTCGGGGTCATCGCCTGACCAGCGAATCAGCGTTCGTATCGCGTCAGCCACGTTTTCGGGCACGGGAATCTTCGGCGACGCCTCGACGATGTCGCCATCCTCCGGTTCGCCATGGCCAGCATCCATACTCAATTCCTTGTTGTCGATCGCGGCCTGACGTTACGGCAAGCAGGATTGCAACTGAAAAAGGCCGATTCGAAGCGTCTCATTTAGGCAACACCTCTGCAAACACCAGTATTTGTTGGGCTTTCGTCATTGACGCAAATTCCCGGAAAACGCTAAAATCGCCATACCGGGATTACGAACAACATTTGGCTGGCGAGAGACCGACCACCGTACCCAGGAGGAGATGCCGATCATGAAAAAGTTCGAGTTGCTTGCCGCCTCGGCAATCATTCTGTTCCATGCTGCCCCCGCGATGGCGCAGGCCGCACCGCAGGATTCCGCGTCGACGCCTGCCCAGGCGCAATCCGTCCCGGATTCGAGCGGCACAGCGGAGGGTGATATCGTCGTAACGGCGCAGCGCCAGTCGGAGCGCCTGCAAGATGTGCCGATCGCGGTGTCCGCTTTTACGGGCGCTGCGCTCGAGCGCCAGCAGATCGTCAATCCGACCTCGCTGCAACAGTCGCTGCCCAGCATCACCTATACCAAGACCAACTTCACCAGTTCGAGCTTCACGATCCGCGGCATTGGCGATCTCTGCACCGGCACCTCGTGCGACAGCGCTACCGCCATTCATGTCAACGATATGCCGCTGGTCTCGACCCGCCTGTTCGAAACCGAATTCTTCGATCTGGAGCGGATCGAGGTACTGCGCGGGCCGCAGGGCACCCTGTTCGGCCGCAACGCGACCTCGGGCGTGGTGAACTTCATCACCGCCAAGCCGGATCTTTCCGGCATCCATGCCGCCGGTGAGGCCGAATATGGCAATTACAACTCGATCCGCGTCAAGGGCATGTTCAACCTGCCCTTCACCGACACGCTGGGTATTCGCGTGGCCGGCACCTATCTGAACCGCGACGGCTATACGAAGAACCTCTATGACGGAAAGAACATAGACGGCCGTGATCTCTATTCGATCCGCGGTACCTTGTCCTGGGAGCCCGACAGCAACACACGGCTCGATCTGATCGGTTATTATTTCCACGAGCGCGACGATCGCTCGCGCATCCAGAAGCAGATGTGCCACCGCGATCCGACTGGTGTGCTGGGCTGCCTGCCGGACACGCTCGCCTATCAGACGACCAACGGCAATTCGACCCTTTCGGCGATCCAGAGCTCAAGCCAGTTCCTGGGAATTGCGTCGAGCAGCGCGGTCACCGGTGGCGGTGGCAGCCCCGCCCAGGCGGCTGCGGTGGCGGCGATCTATCGTTCACTCGCGCTCGGCAGCATCTATGGACCTGATGCTTTCGCCAATACGGTCAACCCCGCCAACAACCGCGTCGTCAATGTCGACTACAACCCGACCTATTTCGCGGATGAAGAGCAGTATCAGGCAAAATTCTTCCATGATTTCGGTAAGGTATCGCTGAATGTCACTGGCGGCTATGCCCGCAACAGCGTCGATTCGCGCACTGACTACAACAATGCGGTCGAAAGCCCGCTGACCAACAACCCCGGTCTCCAGACGCTCGCAGCCTATGCCGCGGCACCGGGCGCCGCCTTCCCGGCGGGCATCAATCCGTTCACGGCATTGGCGGCCAAGCTGATCCCGAACGGCCCCGCCGGCGGCGTCTGCCAGTCGGACGCGACGCATAATGTGGGCGGCGTATATTCGGGCGCGAGCGCCGGCTGCTATCAGCAAAGCCTGGATTTCGACCGCTCGAAAGCGGATGCGCGCCAATGGTCTGTCGAAGCGCATGTCGACAGCCATTTCGACGGGACGTTCAATTTCCTGTTGGGCGGCATCTATCTCGACCAGCGGGTCACGGATAACGAATATTATGTGAACGCGTTCGGGCTCGATTATGCCTCGGGCCTGGTCGGTACCATCCCTCGCCTGCTCGGCGCCGTGCCGACCAACGTGATTTCCGCGTCGCCCTTCTACGACAATGACGAAGCCGACTACCGCCTCAAATCCTATGGCGTCTTCGGCGAGACCTATTTCCAGTTCACCGACAAGCTCAAGCTGAGCCTCGGCCTCCGCTACAATCACGATTCCAAATATCTGAAGGCGCGGACCACCTATCTCGTCGATTCCAACGGGGCGAACCCGTTCCTCCCTTATGGCGCCACCGATCTGACGCAGGCGCTCAACGCAGGCGCGCTCGACTTTGACGTGACCCGTAGCGGGAACCAGGCCTATACCGAAGATCGGGTAGCCTTTTCGCGGCTGACCGGACGCGCTGTGCTCGATTACAAGATCACGCCGGACAATCTGCTCTATGTGTCCTACTCGCGCGGCTATAAGTCGGGGGGTATCAATCCGCCGCTGTCGCCCGTCTTCGCGGTGCCCACGAGTTTCACGCCCGAGAAGGTCGACGCGTTCGAAATCGGTTCGAAGAACAGCTTCATGAACGGTGCGCTCCGGCTCAACCTCACCGGCTTCTACTATAAATACAAGGATCTCCAGCTCGCCCGCATCGTGGCGCGCACGGCGGTCAACGACAATGTCAGCGCCAATATCTACGGCATCGAGGCGGAAGCGGTGATCAGCCCGATCCCGCAGTTCACCGTCAACGCGAACTTCAGCTTCCTGCATTCGAGCGTTTCGAACGACAAGTTCCTCGCCAATCCGCGCGATCCTTCAGGCGGCCGATCCGATGCGGTGATCATCAAGGATATCACCAACGCCTCCAATTGCGCGGTCATTCCAAAGACCGGGGCGAATGCAGCGGCCGTCAATCTCTATGTGGGCGCCGTGAATGGCGGCATCGGCCTTGCGGCGCCGACGCCCATCCCCGGCACCAACACGACTGGCGCCTTCGGCATCTGCTCCGCGCTGGCGGCGACCGCGGCGGCACCGCCCGCCGCTCTCGACGCCGCCTTCGGCTTGCCCGCCGGAACGGCGCTGCCCTTCACCGTGCTCGGCGACGGCGTCGCGGTGAATATCCGCGGCAACAAGCTGCCCGGGGCACCGACCTACAAGTTCGCGGTCGGGGCTCAGTACCGGATCGATCTGGGCGGCATGAGCCTCGTGCCGCGGGTCGACCTCAACTATACCGGCAACAGCTATGCCTCGATCTTCAATACCCATATCGATCGCATCCCCGGCTATGAGGTCATCAACGCCCAGATCCAGCTCAATGCCCGCGAGGACCGCTGGTATGTCCGGGGCTTCGTGCAGAACCTCACCAACAACAACGCGATCACCGGGCAATATGTGACTGACCAGTCGTCCGGCCTGTTCACCAACATATTCACGATCGAACCTCGCCGTTACGGTATCGCGGCTGGCTTCAAGTTCTAAATCGACACGACGAATTCATGACGTTTTGCCCCCCGGTGCCCAGCGCCGGGGGGTTTTTGCGCATAGCCCTGAAAATGGTGGACAAATCGCCACGCGCAAATGAAAAGTCACACTGACCGATAAACTAGAGTCCGCTCGACAATTGCCGGGTGACAACGCCTCAAAGGCAGCGCAGTATGTGCCTAACGCGTCCGGCAATTACATACCGGAACCACTAACAGGCCTAGCCGGCCCTAGACTGGCAGGCATACCAAAGAGGGGATCATCATGAAGAAATTCGAACTTCTCGCCGCGTCGGCGATTGCACTGCTCTACGCATCGCCAGCCCTCGCCCAAGAGACTCCCGCACCTGCCACCCAGGAGACCGCGCCGAACGACAGCGACGATATCATCGTCACCGCGACCAAGCGCGAACAGACTCTGCAGGACGTGCCGATCTCGGTCGCAGTCACCAGTTCGGCAACGATCGAGAAGGCGCAGATCCGCGATCTGATCGATCTCCAGTCGGTCGTCCCCTCGCTCAAGGTCGCCCAGTTCAACGCCGCGGGCCAGACCAACTTCATCATCCGCGGTTTCGGCAACGGCAATGGCAATGACGGCATCGAAAGCTCGGTGGGCGTGTTCATCGACGGGGTCTACCGCTCGAGATCCGCTTCCGCGCTGGACGATCTTCCCGAGATCGAGCGCGTCGAGGTGCTGCGCGGTCCCCAATCGACCTTGTTCGGCAAGAACGTGTCAGCCGGCGCGATCAGTATCGTCACCAAGCGCCCGGCGTTTGAGTGGGGCGGCAAGGCGGAGATCAGCGTCGGCAACTACAGCCAGATGCAGACCAAGGCGACGATCACCGGTCCGATCAGCGAAAGCCTCGCCTTCCGCCTGTCCGGCAGCCTTAACGAGCGCGACGGCTATTTCAAGAATCTGACCACCGGCAGCACCGTCAACGACCGGCATCGCTGGTCGGTTCGCGGCGACGTGCTGTTCGAGCCATCCTCGGACTTCTCGATCCGGATCATCGGCGATTACAACCTGATCAAGGAAGTCTGCTGCGGCGTCACCTCGATCCTCAACGGCCCGGCCACCCTGGCGATCAAGTCACTGGGCTTCGCCGTTTCGGACACGACCAAGATTTTCGACCGAAACGTCATCTTCAACACCGATCCCTACAACCGTGTCGAGGGCAAGGGCATTTCGGGTCAGGTCGACTGGAATGTCGGCTTCGCGAAGCTGACCTCGATCACCGCCTATCGCAACCAGATCAACCAGTCCAACCAGGACATCGACTTCACCGGCGCCGACATCGCGAACAACGTGACGGCCAACAATGCCAAGACCTTCACCCAGGAATTCCGCCTGGCGTCGACCGGCGACGGCCCATTGAGCTGGCTGGTCGGCGGCTTCTATCAGGACGAAAAGCTCGATACCGGCCGCGACATCCGCTTCGGCAAGGATACCAGGGCGTTTGTGAATGCTCTCTCCGGCGGGCTGATCACGGGCCTGGAATCGTTGCAGGCGGCCGTTGGCACCCCGGGGGTCGTTCCGGGCAGCACCTATTTCGGTGCAGGCCAGGGCATCGCCGACAATTACAAGATGAAACAGCGCTCCTATTCGCTGTTCGGCCAGGTCGATTACAAGGTGACCAACCGGCTGACTCTGACCGGTGGCATCGCCTATATGAATGATCGCAAGGCGGTGGTCTCCAATGTCGTGATGAACGACAAATTCTCGGCGCTGAATCTTGAAAACCAGGCCGGCCTGGCGTTCATTCCGTTTGCGGGCCTCCCGGCATCGCTCGCCGGCTGCCTTTTGCAAAAGGGCTTCAATCCGGCATCGACCGGCGGAAAGGTGCCAGTCAACCTGTTCGGCGCCAGCCTGGGCGCATCCCTGCCCGGGCCCGGTAGCGCACCCTGCCCCGCGTCTCCGGCAGGCACCAACCCCTTCGCCCTCAACGCGCTCCAGTTCTTCTACGCCAACACGGCCAACCATGGTCCGGTCAATTATCCGAACGCGAACGAGTCCGGCATCTTCTCGGGCGACAAGGTCACCTACGCAGCGCGTATCGCCTATGACCTGGATTTCGTGAACGTCTATGCCAGCTATTCGACTGGCTGGAAGGCGAGCGCGGTCAACCTGTCGTCAGACAGCCGCCCGCCGCTGAACGGTGTGGGTCGCTCGGCCAATCCCGAGGAAGTGACGGTCTATGAAGCCGGCGCGAAGGCGAAGTTCCGGGGCGGCTATTTCAACCTCGCGGTGTTCAAGCAGTCGATCAAGGGCTTCCAGTCCAACGCCTTTACCGGCCTTGGCTACAGCCTGGTCAACGCGGGCAAGGAATCGGTCCGCGGCTTCGAAATCGATGCTGCCTACAGCCCGGTTCGGGCCATCGCCCTCACCGGCTCGGTCACCTACCTCGATCCAAAATATGATTCCTTCACCGGGGCCGCCTGCGTGAGTTATGATACGGTCCGATGCCCGGTTAATCCGGCCACGGGGCTTCGTCCGTCGTTCCGCGACCTCTCCGGCCAGAGGCCGGCGGGCATCCCGACCTGGAGCTTCTCGACCTCGGCTACCCTCTCGCACGATCTCACCAACGATATCGGCGCGTATCTCCGCGGCGAATATAATTATACGAGCAAGTTCCAGCTCACCGAGACAACGCCACCGAACCTGTCGACCTATGGGCAGAACACGGTCAATGCGAGCCTCGGGATCCAGAGCAAGGCCAACCAGCTCGAGTTGATGTTCTGGGTCCGCAACCTGACCCAGGACAACTACCTGATCTCAACCTTCCCGACGGTCGCGCAGGACGGTAGCTATAGCGGCTATCCGAACCAGCCCCGCACCTTTGGCGCGACGCTTCGTAAAAGCTTCTGATCTCGATCAACCGGAAGCATCCTGTGCGCCCCTCTTCCGAACGGAAGAGGGGGCATTTTCAGCCCTCGGTGCCCCCACCGGGGGTTTTTCTTCGCCCAAAGCGGCCAGAAGGCGCATTTCAAGGCGTGAAACGGGTCATTGTAGGCGTGACAACGCCGAAAAGGCGGCGCACAAGCGTTCGCACGTCCCAGGAGACGTGAAACCGATGTCGGCATGAACGACACATCAGGAAGGAATATCTATGGCGACTGCACCAACCAAGACCGGCGGCATTCATGCTCCGGTACAGCCCTCCCCCGAGCTGGGCGCGATCGTCGGCAACGACAAGCTCCCGCGCAGCCAGGTGATCAGCAAGGTGTGGGACTATATCAAGTCGAACAATCTGCAAAACCCGGCCAACAAGCGCGAGATCCTCGCCGACGACAAGCTGAAGAAGGTGTTCGGTCGTGACAAGGTCACGATGTTCGAGATGAACAAGTATATCGCACAGCACGTCAAGGCGTGATGTCCGCCGGGGCATCGCCGTTGCCAAGGTAGCGGCGATGCCCCCGAGTGGCCCGGCCCACGGACCGGGCTCTCCTTCATTTAGATAGTCGCGCGACGCGTAGAGCGACTTACCGCCACCGCGCTCCAGGCTGCCGTGCGAAATGCCGCACGACATAGCCCCAAGGGATGACGACCGGCATCAGGATCACCCCGGCGACGATCGCCTTGAAATCCTCCGGGAAGGTCGGGGGGACATTCCCGCTCGACCATTGGGCCAGGCCGTAATCGAGCAGCCACATCGTCTTCCATGCAAACTCGAACATCAGCAGCGGAAGCATCTGCAGCGGATAGCGCAGCCCGATGAACGCGAGCAGCCATATGGCGCCCAACAGGCTCGGGATCACACCGCGGGCGAGCGGCTCGTGGTTGAGGAGCTGGGGCACGATGAACCCGCCCAACCCTACAATCAGCAGCAGATAGGTCGCGCGCAGCACATAGAGGCGGGCGAGCGACACCTCATGGTCAGCCACGCTGTCGGGCATAGGCGTCGAAACGGCAATCATGGTCATTGGAATATCCTTTGTGAGGGCGCGCCTATTGCGCGTCCGGACCGGGTTGAAAGTGCAGCAGATCGCCGGGCTGGCATTGCAGCGCCTCGCAGATCGCCTCGAGTGTCGAGAAGCGGATGGCGCGTGCCTTGCCTGTCTTCAGGATCGAGAGGTTGGCCAGCGTGATGTCTACACGGTTGGCCAGCTCGCTCAGCGTCATCCGGCGATCGTGCAGCAGGTCGTCGAGCTTGACGGTGATCATGGTCACACCGTCCCGGCGAGGTCGTCGCGCAT
>Ga0068858_100000293_pt1 | contig 54164 bp, 51 predicted proteins | sample KBSSwiS12_FD_66589 | JGI IMG/M metagenome (GOLD analysis project Ga0068858, IMG submission 66589) | Switchgrass rhizosphere microbial communities from Kellogg Biological Station, Michigan, USA - KBS Switchgrass S1-2 | ecosystem: Host-associated > Plants > Roots > Rhizosphere > Soil ...
CCCGGGATGATGCCGAGGAACACCTCGGGCAGCGCGAATGCGGGCACCGTGGCGTCGATCGTGCGGTAGGTGGCGTTCAGGCCGATCTCGACGCCGCCGCCGAGCGCGAGCCCGTTGGTGTAGACGAACGACGGGATGCCCAACTCGCCCAGGCGGCCGAGGGTCGCGTGGCCGAGCTGCGCCATCAGGAGTCCGACCTCGCGGCTGGGCAGCTCGCCCGCGCGCGACAGATCGGCACCCGCGGCCAGGATGAACTGCTTGCCGGTGACGGCCACCGCATCCAGCTCGCCCTTCGCGGCGCGCGCCTTCAGCTCGTCGAGCACGCCGGCCAGCTCGAGAAGGGTGGCCGGTCCGAGCGTGTTCGGCCGGGTGTAGTCGCGGCCGTTGTCGAGCGTGATCAGCGCGAGGCGCTTGCCGCTGGGCAGCGTGATGTCGCGCACGTAGGAGTGCGTGATCACCTCATCCGGATCGAGCGCGACCAGCTTGCCGAAGTCGATGCCCTCGTACTGGGCGATCGCCGAGGGCGCGGCCGCCATCTACTTGCCGCCGTTCTTCTTCGAGCCGCCGAAGTGCGGGTTCTCCCAGATGATGCTGCCGCCCTGGCCCAGGCCGACGCACATCGCGGTCAGGCCGTACTGCACCTCGGGGTGCTCCTCGAACTGGCGCGCGAGCTGGATCATCAGGCGTACGCCCGAAGAGGCCAGCGGATGCCCGATCGCGATCGCGCCGCCCCACGGGTTGACCCGCGCGTCTTCGTCATCGATGCCGAAGTGGTCGAGGAACGACAGCACCTGCACCGAGAACGCCTCATTGAGCTCGAACAGTCCGATATCGGTGATCGACAGCCCGGCCTTACGCAACGCCTTCTCGGTGCTCGGCACCGGGCCGAGTCCCATGACCTCGGGCTCGACACCGGCGAAGGCGAAGCTCACCATGCGCATCTTGACGCTCAGGTTCAGCTCTTTGGCGACTGCCTCGCTGGCGAGCAGCGAGACGGCCGCGCCGTCGGTGAGCGGCGACGAGTTGCCGGCGGTGACGCGACCGTGCGCGCGGAACGGCGTCTTCAGGGTGGCGAGGCCCTCCATGGTGGTCTCGGGGCGCATCCCCTCATCCTGGGTCGCGAGGCCCCAACCGGCTTCGCTCTTGATGGCGACCGGGATCAGGTCGGGCTGGATCTTGCCCGCCGCGTAGGCCGCCGCCACCTTCTGCTGGCTGCGCATGCCATAGCGGTCGGCGCGCTCCTTGGTGAGCTTCGGGAAGCGGTCGTGCAGGTTCTCGGCGGTGGCTCCCATGGCGAGGGCGTCGGGGTCCACCAGCTTCTCGGCGACGAACCGCGGGTTCACGTCGGCGCCGAATCCCATCGGGTGGCGGCCCATGTGCTCGACGCCACCGGCGATCCCGATGTCGTATGCGCCGTAGCCGATGGCCGAGCCGATGGTCGAGACCGTGGTCATCGCACCCGCGCACATCCGGTCGAGCGCGTAGCCCGGCACGCTCAGCGGCATGCCGGCGAGGATGGATGCGGTGCGACCGAGGGTGAGGCCCTGGTCGCCGGTCTGGGTGGTCGCGGCAATGCCGACGTCATCCACCCGTTCCTTGGGAAGGTTGGGGTTGCGCTCGAGCAGTCCGATCATGGCCTTCACGATCAGGTCGTCGGCACGGGTGTTCCAGTACTGGCCCTTCTCGCCCGCCCGTCCGAATGGGGTGCGAACCCCATCCACGAACACGACTTCCGCTCTCTCGGCCACGATGCCTCCACCTTTTGCTTGAACGACGCTTCTCGAACACGTCCGGGCAGCACGTTACGCGCTGAGAACCCGGGATGCTTGCCAGCCTAGGCAGGCTCGGAAGAGGGTCAGAATCCTTTGATCATTCCGACGAATCGGGCTCGGAAGGCGTCTCGGGCGGTTGGATGGGTTCGACAAAGGCATCGGCGATCGCCTGTGCGGTTGCGTCAAGCTGCCAGCGGCGTGCTCCGAGCGCTTCGAGGGCGGCCGCGATGGTCTGCGCGGTGGCGGGCTCCGGGGGAGTCCAGGCCACCCGGCGCAGGTAATCCGGGGTGAGCAGGTTCTCGAGCGGGATGTCGAGTTCGGTCGAGATCTCGGCAACGGCGGCCCGAGCGCGCTTCAACCGCGCGTCGGCCTCGGGATTCTTGTCCACCCACACCCGCGGAGGCGGAAGCGCATCACTGGGCGGCCTGACCTGTGGCAGGTCGGTGGTCGCCATCCCCTCCTGGATCGCAGCCAGCCAGCGATCGATCTGACTGCGGCTGGCGCGGCCGGTGAACTCCTTGATCGCGGCGAGGTCGCGCTTGGTGGTCGGCAGCGCTCGAGCCGCGGCGACCAGGGAGGCGTCCGGCATCAGGCGCCCGGGCGCCGTATCGATCTCGCGGGCGTAGTCGTCGCGCGCGGTCCAGAGCGCCCGCGCCACCGCGAGGTTGCGCGCCTGGCGCAGCGAGTGGATGCCCGAGAGCCGCCGCCACGGCTCTTCGCGCACGGGCGTCTCGCGCCGCAGCACCGCGTCGAACTCCTCCTCGGCGATGCGCGTCTTGCCCGAGACCTCGAGGATCTCGGCGATCTTGTCGCGCAGATCGGGCAGCAGCTCGACGTCGAGGGCTGCGTAGACCAGCCAGCTCTGCGGCAGTGGCCGGGTCGACCAATCGGCGGCCGAATGCTCCTTGGCCAGATGGATGCCGAGCAGCTGTTCGACCACCGGCCCGAGCCCCACACGCGGCAGCCCGGCGAGTCGGGCGCCGAGCTCGGTGTCGAAGATCCGCACCGGATCGAGACCCACTTCGCGCAGACAGGCCAGGTCTTGGCTGGCGGCGTGAAGGATCCACTCCTGATCCGCCATCAGCTCGGCGAGTGCCGAGAAGTCGCCGATCGCGGGCGGATCGAACAGGAACGCCCCCGATCCGCGCCGGAAGATCTGGATCAGGTAGGCGCGCTGCGAGTAGCGGAAGCCGGACGCGCGTTCGGCATCCACCGCGAATGGCCCCTCGCCCGCGGCGAGGCGCCCGACCGCGAACTCGTACTCGGCACGGGTGTCGATGACGTGCAAGGCGGCGTGCGGCTCGGGTTCCCGCAGCGGCTCGGCCGGCGCGGTGTCGAGAGAGGGTTCGATCGCAGTCTCAGGGGCGCTCCGGGGAGTCTGCTCCGCCGCGGGCTTGGCCGGAGGCTCGGCCGGCTCCAAGAAGATCGGGCCGTCAGTCACGCGTCGCTCGAAGGTCGGGGAGCAGGCTCACCGCGTCGGCCGTCGGCGGGAGGCCCGCGAGCTGGCAGACCAGATCGCTCCACCCCTCGACGTGCGCGGCGAAGTCGAGATCGGACGGCGACCACGATGCCCGCACCTCGAGTTGAGCGCCATCGCTCTGCCCTGCGAGCTCACCGAATCCCGTCGAGATCACCTTCGTCGCCGTGCCAGACGAGGAGTGGTGGTGCGCGCCGCGCAGCTCGAGCGCGTCGATCAGCCACGACCAGGCCACGTCAGCGATGAACGGGTCGAGCCCGATGTCGGTCTCGAGCGGCGCCTGGGCGAAGCACACCACGCGGAAGGCACCGCCCCAGGCGTCGGGCTCGTCGGCGTCGTAGAGCAGGACGAACCGGCCGGTGCCCAGCACCGAGTCGACTCCGTGCCTGGCCGGCCGCACATCGCCGGCGAGAGCGATCGCGTACGGCGCAAGTCCGGTCGGAGCGGCGATCTCGGCGAGCTCCAACTCCGGTCGCGCAACCGCACTCCGCACCGACTCGAGGGCGACGCCGAATGCGGCGGGCACCAGGGGTCCAGATGCAGTTTCGGGCACGCTTGCAGACTAGGGTTTTCACCGAGGTGGCGTCAGGTGCCACGCCGCTCGAAGCCCGGAGCAGGGGGACACCATGGCCAGTCGTGCGGGCTCCGGCCGCGCCGCGCGGATCGCCGTCGGCTCGGCGGTGGGGGTGCTCGCGGCAGCGGGGGCGGTGGCGACGGCGGCCGCCGTGCTGAGCGTGATCGTTGCGCGCACGGTCATCATCCCGCCCTCGCGGCGCAAGGATGACATCCAGATCCTGGGGCTCGATCAGGCCAAGTCGACCATCGTGCTGTCGTCGACGCCCGACTCGCGGCTGCCGGGGGAGTACAGCTTCTGGTTCTCGGGCGACACCGGTCACGTGCGCGTGGGCGACATCATCGCGCAGAGCCCCCGTGAGGTGACCCGGTCGATCGAGGCGCCGGACTTCGGCGACCTGCCGGCGGCGCGCCGTGGCCGGTTCAACGGCTGGTTCTATCTCACGCCGAAAGACCTCCACGTGCCGTTCGAGGAGGTGCAGATCGCCACGCCGCTCGGCGACGCGCCCGCCTGGCTCATTCCTGCCGAGAAGCCGTCGAAGCGCTGGATGATCGGGGTGCACGGCCGGGCCGTGCGCCGTCCCGAGGCGCTCCGTGGCGTCCTGCCGTTCCGGGCGGAGGGATTCACCTCGCTGATCGTGAGCTACCGCAACGACGGCGAGGCGCCGCGCAGCGGCGACTACCGCTACGCGCTCGGCGACCGCGAGTGGTTGGATGTCGAAGCCGCCATGCGCTACGCGCTCGACCACGGCGCCGAGGAGCTCGTGCTGATGGGCTGGTCGATGGGCGGCGCGACGGTGTTGCAGGCCCTGACGCGCACAGCCGAAGGTGAGCGGGTGGTCGGCGTGGTGCTCGAGTCGCCGGTCGTGGACTGGATCGCGACCCTCGACTTCCAGGGAGAGTTGCGACGCCTGCCTGCGGCGGTCCGTCTCGGCGTGCTGACCCTGTTCCGGTACCGCTGGGGCGGACTGTTCACCGGCCTGGCCGAACCGCTCGACCTGGAGCGGCTCGACTTCGTGCGGCGTGCGCAGGAACTCGACCGGCCGATCCTGATCCTGCACAGCGATGACGACGGCTTCGTGCCGTCCACCGCCTCGCGCGAACTCGCGATCGCGCGCCCCGACATCGTCAGCTATGAGGCCTTCGAGATCGCACGCCACACCAAGCTGTGGAACTACGACCGGGAGAAGTGGGAGGGCGCGATCCGGCGGTGGATCAAGGCCCTGCCCGGCGTCTAGGCCTCCGCGGACTTCTCCGCGACCTGCCGCTGGATGCGCCCGAGCAGCGCCATCATGCCGCGGATCCGGAGCGGGCTGACCGCTTCGGTCAGGCCGATCTCAAGGGGGTAGTCCTGCGGAACCGCCAGCACCTCATCCACCGTCAGTCCGGCCAGGCCCTGCACCAGGATCGACGCGAAGCCGCGGGTCGTCGGCGCTTCTTTCGGTGCCGTGACGAAGACGTGCACGATGCGGTCGTCATCCACCTCGACGAAGAGGAAGACCGGCGACTGGCATTCGACGACGCGTTCCAGCAGGTCCGGGTGGTCGGCGTAGCGCTCGGGAAGCGGCGGCAGCTCCTGCGAGAACTCCAGCAGCAGTTGCAGCCGGTCGCGCTGTTCGAGGGCGAGGAATTCCTCGCGGATCTCGGCCAGTGCATCCGGAAGCGCGGTATCGGTCACCGTTCCAGTGTCCCAGTCGGGCGAGCGGTGTGCCGGGTCAGAGCGTGCCGGGTTCGGTGCCCTTGACGATCGGGACGCGCACCGCGCTGCCCCACTCCGTCCACGATCCGTCGTAGTTGCGCACGCCCTCGAAGCCGAGCAGGTGCGTCAGCACGAACCAGGTGTGGCTCGACCGCTCGCCGATCCGGCAGTAGGCGATCACGTCGTCACCGGGCGTGAGGCCGGCCTCGCCGAGGTAGATGGCCTCGAGCTCGGGACGGGACTTGAAGCTGCCGTTCTCGGCCACCGCACGTGCCCACGGCACGCTCTTCGCGGTCGGGATGTGCCCGCCACGCAGCGCGCCCTCTTCGGGGTATGCGGGCATGTGGGTGCGTTCTCCGCTGTACTCCTCCGGGGAGCGCACGTCGATCAGCGGGTTGCCCAGGTGCTCGAGCACCTGCTCCTTGAAAGCGCGGTAGGTGGTGTCGTCGCGCTCGACGACCGGGTAGTCGACCGCCGTCGGCGTGGGCACGTCGGTGGTGTACGGGCGGCCCTCGGCCTCCCACTTGGCGCGGCCGCCGTCGAGCAGGCGCACGTCTTCGTGGCCGAACAACGTGAACACCCAGAGCGCGTACGCCGCCCACCAGTTGTTCTTGTCGCCGTAGATGACGACCGTGGTGTCGCGGGCGATGCCCTTCGAGCCGACGAGCTTGGCGAATCCGGCGCCATCCAGGTAGTCGCGGGTGACCGGGTCGTTGAGGTCGGTATGCCAGTCGATCTTGACCGCGCCCTCGATGTGGCCGGTCTCGTAGAGCAGCACGTCCTCGTCCGACTCGACGACCACCAGGCCGGGCTGACCGAGGTGATCGGCGAGCCACTCGGTGCTCACCAGGCGCTCCGGATGCGCGAAAGCGGTGAACTCGGACGACGGGTCGGTTTCGATGGCCATGATGTCTCCTGGGGGCTGCGGCTCGAGCGGGTAAGCTCGTTGCGTCTCCTTCAGGGTAGACAGTCGACTGCGGAGCCCGCTGACGTGCCGTAAGAGTTCGACACGGTTCTCACATCCCGAGGCACATATCCATGCAGCAGTTGTCCGTCCCGTCGCTCGTCGCACGCGCTCCGCAGATGAGCGGCGCAGAGATCGCGGCGTCGCTCGTCCCCCCGCGCCAGTTCTCGGACGCGACGCTCGAGAACTACCGCCCGGATCCCGACTACCCCTCTCAGGCCGAGGCGGTCGCCAAGGTGGGCGCGTTCGTCGCGGCCTGGAACGGATCCGGCGGCGGCCTGTTCTCGCGCCGTAAGGCTCCCGAGACCAAGCCCGGCCTGTACCTCGACGGCGGATTCGGCGTCGGCAAGACCCATCTGCTCGCGGCGCTGTGGAAGCTCGCGCCCGGTCGCAAGTATTTCGGCACCTTCATCGAGTACACGGCCCTGGTCGGCGCGCTCGGCTACGCCGCCACCGTCAAGCTGCTCAAGGGCGCGAGCCTGCTCGCCATCGACGAGTTCGAACTCGACGATCCGGGCGACACCATGATCATGAGCCGGCTGCTCGGCGAACTGACCGCCTCGGGCACCAGGATCGCCGCCACCTCCAACACGCCGCCGAACGCCCTGGGCGAGGGCCGCTTCGCGGCGTCCGACTTCCTGCGCGAGATCCAGGGGCTCGCCAACCGATTCGAGATCGTGCGCATCGACGGCCTCGACTACCGGCGACGCGAGATAGAGGGCCACGCCGTTCCGCTCGACGACGCCGAGTTCGATAGCGCGGTGACCGATGCCGCGGCCACCGGATCCGTGACGGCCGACGACTTCGACCGCGTCCTGAAGCACCTGTCGACCGTGCATCCGTCGCGCTACGTCAAGCTGGTCGACGGCCTCGACGCCGTCGGGCTCCGCGGAGTTCACACCTTGACCGATCAGGCGGATGCGCTGCGCTTCGTCGCCCTGGTCGACCGCCTTTACGACGACCAGGTCCGCATTCTCGCGACCGGCACCCCCCTCGACGCCGTATTCGGCGACGAGATGCTGGCCGGCGGATACCGCAAGAAGTACCTCCGCGCGGTGTCGCGCTTGATCGCGCTCACCTCCGACCAACCCGGCTGACGCCGCTGGGCGGATTCGTGGCCCCGCGAAACACGATGTTTACATCGCGGCCCGCTGTGTAACCGATCCGAAACAGTACGGGCACCTGAGCGGAAATGTGGCGCGGCCACACTGGGCGGTGAACCCGAGCCTCCACGCCGATAGCGCTGCCGCGAAGGCCGGTTGACGGTTCCCCTCCCTGGGCTACGAGAAAATGAGGAACTTACCCATGCTCCATCTGGCAGCTTCACCTTCGATTTTCGACAATTCCCTCTGGTTGATGGTCGGTGCGGCACTCGTGCTGCTCATGACCCCCGGCGTCGCCTTCTTCTACGGCGGCATGGTCAAGGCCAAGAGCGTCATCTCGATGATGATGATGAGCTTCGGCGCCATCGCCCTGGTCGGCGTGCTCTGGGTGATCTACGGCTACTCGATGTCGTTCTCTTCTGGCAAGGACTGGTGGTGGCCGCACGTGCTCGCCAACCCGTTCGCCGACTCATTCCTGCAGCACGAGTTCGGAAACGGCACGCTCGGCTCGCTCGACGTGCACGGGCTCGCATTCGCCGGATTCCAGGCCACCTTCGCGATCATCACGGTCGCGCTGATCTCCGGTGCCATCGCCGACCGCGCGAAGTTCGGCGCCTGGATGGTCTTCGCGGGCGTCTGGGCGACGCTGGTGTACTTCCCGGTCGCGAGCTGGGTGTTCAACTTCACCGCGGGCGGCAAGAGCAACCTCGGATTCAACTGGGGTGAGCACGGCTACTCCGACGGCGGCTGGTCGGTCTGGGGCCTCGGCGTCAACGACTTCGCCGGTGGTACTGCGGTCCACATCAACGCAGGTGCGGCCGGCCTCGCCCTGGCACTCGTGCTCGGCAAGCGCATCGGCTTCAAGAAGGGGATGGCGGCGGCGCACAACGTGCCGCTGACGCTCCTCGGCGCCGCCCTGCTGTGGTTCGGCTGGTTCGGATTCAACGCCGGTTCGGAGGGCGCCGTCGACGGTGTCTCGGCCCTGGCCTGGATCAACACGCTTGCCGCACCCGCCGCAGCCACGCTCGGCTGGTTGATCGTCGAGAAGATCAAGGACGGCAAGCCGACCTCGATCGGTGCCGCGTCGGGTGCTGTTGCCGGTCTGGTCGCGATCACCCCGGCCTGTAACATCCTCGCTCCCGGCTGGGGCATCCTGCTCGGCCTCATCGTCGGTGCCGTCTGCGCCCTGGCGATCGAGCTGAAGTTCAAGCTCGGCTTCGACGACTCGCTGGATGTCGTGGGCATCCACCTGGTCGGTGGAATCGTCGGAACGCTGTACATCGGCTTCTTCGGAACCGGCATCGGCCTCGTCGACAGCCACGGCAACCCGTACCAGCTGATCGCCCAGTTCATCGGTGCCTTCGGCGTGGCGATCTACTCCTTCGTGATGGCATTCGCCATCGGCTGGGTCATCGAGAAGACCATGGGCTTCCGGATCAAGAACGAGGACGAGGTCGCCGGCGTCGACACCGTGGTTCACGGCGAAGAGGCGTACGCGCTCGAGACCGCCTAGTCGGTCACCGCTCGGTGCGGGGCGTCGTCTCTCTGAGGCGGCGCCCCGCTTCCGTTGGGTCGTCCGACGGCATCCTGGCTCTATCGTGAGACCGTGAGCTGGCTCGTGGTGCTGGGGATCGCTGCGGCATCGCTAGCCACGAGCGCGATCCTGTACCTCGCCCGCCCCGTTCTGGGCGGCCGGATGCTGTGGCCCGCGCTCGGAGCGGCCGCCGTCAGTGCGCTGCTGACCATCGGGATGGGGCGGCTGTTCGCGATCGCCTCCTGGGACTACCTGATCGGCATCTGCGCCTTCGCGGTGCCGGTTCTGGTGCTCCTTGAGGCCGCGGCGGTCGCGTCCGGCGCCGACCGGGTCGGGCGGTGGATCCTGATGCTCGGCTGGGGTGCGATCGTCTTCCCGCTCGCCGCGCTGGTTCCGCTCTGGCTGACGGCGGCCTGCGCCGGCACCGATTGCGAACTCGAGGACTTCGGGGGAGGGCTGCCGCTTCTGGTGTCGTCCAGCGCCTTCGTGCTGCTCGCCTGGCTGCCGGCCGGCGTGGTCGAGCGAGCCGATCCCGATCCGCAGGACAACCGCCGGGCGATGCTCGGTCTTCTCGTCGTCTGGGTGGCGTTCGTGGTGTGGCTGGCGCAGCTCGAGGGCGCGATCGACGAGTTCACGCCACGCATCGTTCTGGCTGCCATCGTCGGGCCGGCGGCGAGCTCGCTGGTGTGGCTGCTGGTGGATGTGGCGCGCAACGTCCGCCGCCCCGTGGCGCGTTCCCTGGTGCTCGGACTGATCGCCGGGATGGCCGCGGTCGTCCCCGGCGCGGTGTCCGTCGAGTTCCCGTGGAACCTGGCGGTCGGCGCCCTGGCGGGCTGCCTGGCATCGCTCGCGTACTCCGGCCGCGCGTCCACCACGGCCGGCCTGGCGACGCGCTGGGGCTTCGTGCTGCTGGTGGCGACGGCGGTGGGGTTCCTCGCGCCGGCCATTTCGGGCGACACCGTCGGCATCCTCTTCTCGGCGCACCTGGACGTGCTGTCGGTGCCGGTGCTGTCGTTCCTGGGTGTGTCCCTGCTGTCACTGGTGGTGTCGGCGCCGGTGTGGGTGCTGCTGCGGCGGCACGCGAGCCGGGAGCGGATCCCGTCGGCGATTCGCGCGGATGCCGCACTCGGCGACGACGACATGAGCACCGGATGACCGGCTCACCCGATCTCTACCCGATCTCGCACGTCGCTCCACCGCTCGAGGGCCGCTCGATCGCGAGCCAGCGCTGGAGCGAGCTGCTCTTCGTGCATTGGCGGGTGGACTCTGCGATCGTCGCGCCGCTGCTCCCACCCGGGGTACGGCCCGACGAGCACGACGGGTCGAGCTGGGTGGGGCTGATCCCATTCCACCTCGACCGCGCGACCCTCTTCGGTGGCCCGCCAGCGCCCTACGTGGGCTCGTTCGTCGAGGTCAATGTCCGTCTCTACGGAGTGGATGCTGTGGGCCGCCGGGGCGTGATCTTCCGCTCGCTCGAGGCGTCGCGGCTGCTCGCCGTCCTGGCCGCGCGGGCGACCTTCTCGCTGCCGTACCAGTGGTCGCGCACCCGCTTGACGCGCGAGGGCGACTCGTACCTGGCATCCACTCGTCGGATCGGCGGGGGACCGCGGGCGAGCTTCCGTGCCCGGATCGGGGCTCCGGTGGAGACGACAGCCCTCGGCGACTTCCTCACTGCGCGATGGGGGATGTTCACCCGCCGTGGCCGCCGAACGCTGTTCGTGCCCAACGAGCATCCGCCGTGGGAGCTGCAGACTGCCGAACTGCTGGCGCTCGACGACGAGCTGCTGGCCGCGGCCGGGCTGCCCAGACTCGCCGCGACTCCGCCCGACTCGGTGCTCTATTCGCCCGGCGTGACAACGCGGTTCGGCCGGCCGTCGAAGCAGACGGCGGACGGCTGAGGGGGAGGGGTGGGCGATACCGGACTCGAACCGATGACCTCTTCCGTGTGAAGGAAGCGCGCTACCAACTGCGCCAATCGCCCGCGGCATCCATCTTGCCACAGCGCCCGGGACCCGCCGTCACATGGTTTGGCCACGCCCAGAGGATCGGATAGAGTCGACTCCGCACCCGGCAACGGGAGCGAATGCGGATGTGGCGCAGTGGTAGCGCATCACCTTGCCAAGGTGAGGGTCGCGAGTTCGAATCTCGTCATCCGCTCGAGTGAAGTCTCACGGTTCAGCACTTGGAACCGCACACCTGGTGGCGTGGCCGAGAGGCGAGGCAGCGGCCTGCAAAGCCGTGCACACGGGTTCGAATCCCGTCGCCACCTCACTCACCGCGGTCGGCCTTCGGGCAGGCAACGGGCGATTGGCGCAGCGGTAGCGCGCTTCCCTGACACGGAAGAGGTCACTGGTTCGATCCCAGTATCGCCCACCATTTAGGGTCGGCAGAGCGACGACTCGTCGGATATCGGTGGCGTGTCGAATGCGGAAATCACTTAGGTCGCGCATGTCGATCAAGTTGCCTTTTGGCGGTCCTTCCTTGCTCGCAAGGGGATTGTTGGCTTCGCCTTTGACCACTTGGCCAGCCAGACGAGGTCATCCCATGCATATCTGGCGGACTCGAATTTTGCTCTGCGCCAGACAATGAAACTCTCGATCCGGGGCCAGCTGCCTCCCACCTTCCGCATCCAGGTCTTTTTGACGAGTCGACGCTTTACGGCGCGAAATCGAGCGTATTGGCCCAGCGATTGATAGAGCCCGAGTGCGTAAGTGATTTGGTCAAAATCGTTCGTACGCTCGCTGTATACCCAGTCCCAACTTCGCCCTTCCTCGTGATATTGATGCATCAGCCTGCGTCCGGCTTGCGCCTCTCGGGAAAGCAGGCGGTTGTTCAGTTCAAAGAATCGGTTGTCGCGCGCGATGCTGAGCGCTACGACGAGCGAGACGATGCTCAGTGTGAGCGCCACGGCTGCCACGCATACTGCAACCCATGACGAGACGGGGCCCAGGTCTGGCTTGCCATTGGACGCTAGGACGGAGACGCTCGACAGGAGTTTCATTGGCAGAGCATGCCACGCCGCCAAACAGAACGTCATCGATTTCTGGCTTCCGGCAGGAGCTGTCGAAATCTGCCATTTTTGTGGGGCTGGCCCGCGGCGACTAATTACTGCGACGGCGTGTCAGAGGGCCCAGGAGGCGCGGTGGTCGGCGGGGGCGCACTCGGCTGAGTCGGCTGGGTGGACGGCTGGGGAGCGGGCGCGCTCTGCTTGCTGCCTCCACCGGTCTGAGCCCGACTGGATGAGGGCGCCGCGGTCGACGGTGTGAGGGAACTGATTGAGGGCACCAGCGAAGGATTCGGGCCATGATTCCCAACCGTCAGCCCGGTGATGATCGCGGCGATGGCCGCTACCAGGACGACGGCAACGATCGCCCACACCCAGTTCCGAGGAGCGGAACCCCTGGTGGGCAGAGTCGACCCGGTCGACGGCGGCGCGAGCCCGTCGGCGGGCGCCACCAGGGGAGCTGTCGGCAGATCAGACACCGGAATGTGCGCCGCCACCGGCTCGCCCATGGGCAGCGGTTTGGTGGGAAGGTCGGCGGCGTCGTCGATTCCGTCGGAACTCGCCATCCATCCAGCTTGTCGGGCCTGCGAGGCACCCTCTTGAGCAGGCAGGTGACTCCCAGGGAACGGTCAGACGACTCCGTGGGCATCGAGGCGGCGGTTGTACGCTCCCGGACATGACCTTCGACGTTCCCGCCGACGCGTACGCACGCTTCATGGGCGTCTACTCCGAGAAGCTTGCGGTCGAACTCGCCGATGCCGCGGGTGTCACGGCGGGCCGGCGAGCACTCGACGTGGGATGCGGTCCAGGAGCGCTTACCGCCGTGCTGGTCGAGCGGCTTGGCAGCGATCACGTGGCAGCGCTCGACCCGAGCGAACCGTTCGTGGAGGCCGCGCGCACCCGGTTGCCGGGGGTCGACATCCGCCTCGCCTCTGCCGAGAGCATTCCGTTCGACGACGACAGCTTCGATCTCGCCCTTGCCGAACTCGTCGTGCAGTTCATGACCGATCCGGTCGCGGGTGTCGGCGAGATGGCACGGGTGACCAAGCCGGGCGGCACGATCGCGGCCTGCATCTGGGATCACGGCACCGACCGAGGCGCCCTGTCGCCGTTCTGGAGAGTGGCCCGCACCATAGACGCGGGGCTCGACGACGAATCGGGTCAGTTCGGCGCACGAGAAGGCCAGCTCGCGCAGCTGTTCGAGCAGGTCGGGCTGCGCGATGTCCGCTCGATGCTGCTCACCGTGCACCGGGACTACGGCTCGTTCGACGAGTGGTGGGAGCCGTTCACCTGGGGTGTCGGTCCCGCGGGCGCGTACGTGCGCGGACTCGACGACGCGGCGCGCCAGAACCTGAAAGCGGCCTGCGCCGCCAGCCTGCCCACCGGTCCGTTCACGATCGACGCCTCAGCCTGGACGGCCATCGGCACCGTCTAGCTTCACCCCACCTTGGGGACTACCCCGTCTACCCCCACCGCGCCCACCATGTACCCATGGCACAGGTGGGGGTGCCCTCGGTCCAGAGCACGGAATTCGCGGAGCTTCTGGTCCAATCGGGGCTGATCACGCAGCACGACCTGGCTCTGGCGCGCGCCGCAAAGGCGCGGACCGGATCGCACATCGACGAGATCCTCGTCAATCAGGGCATTGTGGCGCCGACCGCGCTGCGCTCCGTCATGGCGAAGGCCTGGGGCCTCCCGGTGCTCGACCCGCATGTGGTCCCGCACGACAGCGCGTTCATGCATCGCTGGTCCGGCCAGATGATGGTGAACGAGAACTGGATGCCGCTGCGCCGCGAGCACGACGGGACGATCCTGGTCGCCACGGCGCGCATCCCCGACGCCGAGCGTCGCGAGCACATCGAGCGCACCCTCGGAGCCCCGGCCCGCTTCGGTGTCGCCACCTCCTGGGACATCCGCAATACGGTGCTCCACGTCTTCCACGCCGAGATCGCCGACGAGGCGGCCAACGAGCTGTTCCGTCAGAATCCCGAGCTGTCGGCGCGCATCGTGTTCTCGCGCGGGCAGAAGGTCGGATTCGCGGTGCTGGTCGTCGTCGCGGTGGTCGCGCTCTTCTTCTGGCCCGCGATCGTGGTGATCACGGCGATCGCCCTGATCAGCGCGGTGTTCTTCGCCGGGACCCTGTTCAAGTTCCTGATCGCGATGCGCGGCGCCAAATTCGATGTGGTCGAACGGGTCACCGATGCGCAGGTTGCCGCGCTGCACGACAGCGAGCTGCCGGTGTACACGGTGCTGGTGCCGGTGTTCCGCGAGGCGAACATCGTCGGGCAGCTGGTGGGAAACCTGGGCAAGATCGATTGGCCCGTCGAGAAGCTCGAGGTGCTGATCCTCATCGAGCAGGAAGACACTCTGACCCGCGACGCGCTGGCCAAGGCCTTGCCGCCGCCGAACTTCCACGTCGTCACCATTCCCAAGGGGCAGCCGCAGACCAAGCCGCGCGCCTGCAACGTCGGGCTGTTCTTCGCGACAGGCGAGTTCCTGGTGATCTACGACGCCGAAGACACGCCGGATCCCGACCAGCTCAAGAAGGCCTACCTGGCCTTCCGGCGCGGCGGCGACAAAACCGTGTGCATCCAGGCCTCGCTGAACTACTTCAATGCCGACGAGAACGTGCTGACCCGCATGTTCACCCTGGAATACAGCTACTGGTTCGACTACATGCTGGCCGGGCTCGACGCCGCCGACCTGCCGATCCCCCTGGGCGGGACCTCGAACCACTTCCGCACCTCGGCGCTCAACGAGCTGGGCGGCTGGGACCCGTACAACGTGACCGAGGATGCCGACCTCGGCATCCGGGCCAGCGCGCTCGGCTACCGGGTGGGTGTCGTGAACTCGACGACCATGGAAGAGGCGAACACCTCGATCCCGAACTTCATCCGTCAGCGCAGCCGCTGGATCAAGGGCTACATGCAGACCTCGCTGGTGCACGCGCGGCGGCCGCGGCAGCTGATCCACGAGATCGGCCTGCGCCGGTTCTTGAGCTTCGCGCTTCTGATCGGCGGCACCCCTCTGACCTTCCTCGGCGTGCTCCCGCTGTACGTCGTGACCGTCTTCACGATCTTCATCCCGACTGAGGTGCTCAGTCAGTTTTTCCCGGTCTGGTTGCTCTGGATCTGCCTGATCAACTTCATCATCGGCAACTCGGTGATGGTCTACCTGTCGATGATGGGGCCGTACAAGCGCGGGACCTTCAACCTGATCCTGTGGGCGCTGCTGAACCCGATCTACTGGATCCTGCACTCGATCGCCTCGTACAAGGGGCTCTGGCAGCTGATCACCAAGCCGCACTACTGGGAGAAGACCGAGCACGGCCTGACCGCGCAGACCTCGAGTCACGAGGCGGTGAGCGCACCATGAGCGTCGACACCGACCTCATCCCGTATTCGGCGAGCGTGCGAGATCGGGCGCATCGCCGGCCGGAGCGGACCCGCTTGGATGCCTTCCCGCGCGATCCGGTGTTCCGCTGGATCCTGCGGCTGGTGTTCGCGGTGCCCTACCTGGTCGTGGCATGGGCGGGATCGCAGAGCGCGGTCACCGCGCGCCTGTACACGCCGAATCACCAGCTGCTCGTCCACATCGCCCACATCGACTGGAACCGCGCCGACGTCACCTGGATCGGCGACATCTTCCCGCCGCTGTCGACGCTGCTGGCGGCCGTCATCCCCGGCGGCGAAACCGGGCTGGCGATCGCCGGCGCGCTGGTGGCCGGAGTGTTCCTGCAGAAGATCCTCGAGATCATGGTGCAGCGCAACTTCCGCCCGGGCATGACGACGATCATGATGCTGGCCCTCGCGGCGAATCCGCTCTTCGCGTACACGGTGACGGAGAACTTCGCGGCGTTCCTGGGTCTGGCCTTCTTCGGCCTCGGCATCGCCGACATCGTGCGTTTCGTCGCCTGGGGCAACACGCAATCGGGCTTCCGAGCCGGGCTGCTGCTGATGCTCGCGACACTGTCGGATCTGAGCGGCATCCTCTACGTGCTCACCGCGGCGGCCGCAGCGCCCTTCCTGCGACTCGGCCGTCGGCATCAGCAGGGTGCGCGCGGAGCGAACGTGCTGGTGATCGTCTTTCCCACCCTGGCCGCAATCGGGTCCATCGCCATCCTGAACCTGATCTTCCTGCACCGGCCGTTGGGCAGCACCGGCCGCGCCCTGATCGCCGGCACCGCCGACCGGTTCGCGACGCTTCCGCACCTCTTCGACCATCCGAGCGGCTGGCTGCTGATCGCGCCGGTGCTGAGCGCCTGGGTGGTCGCGCTGATCGTGCGACGACCCGGCTCGATCCTGGTCTCGACGCTGGTGTTCTTCGCGATCCTGGGCGCCTTCGTCATCGGGCTGATCCCCGCGGGCTCGGCAGGCAACACGTTCATCCTGATGACCCTGATGGCGATCGCCCTGGTCCCGACCCGCAGAGAAGTGATCACCGTGGTGATGATGGACATCGTGGCGGTCCTGCAGATCGCGATCGCCTGGGCGACGGCCTTCAATCGCGACATCGTGCTGCAGTGGATGGACACCCTGCTGCACGCCTTCAACGCCTTCGGGCACTGACGGCGGCGCCCCGAGTGCGCCGGTACAGTTGACGGGTGAGCGCGCAGACCGGTTTCGACCTGTTCCCCGACCGCGCCGTGATCGCGATCCGCGTCAACGGCGAGCTCAAGGACAAGGCGACAACGGTCACGACGACCGACGTGTCGGCAGGCAAGGTCGAGCCGGTGACCATCGAGTCGCCCGACGGCCTCAACATCCTCCGGCACTCGACCGCGCACGTGATGGCGCAAGCGGTGCAGCGCATCAACCCCGAGGCGAAGCTCGGCATCGGGCCTCCGATCACCGACGGCTTCTACTACGACTTCGACGTGGCCACCCCCTTCGCGCCGGATGACCTCAAGGCCATCGAGAAGGAGATGGACCGCATCATCCGCTCGGGTCAGCGCTTCCAGCGCCGCGTCGTCTCGGAGGACGAGGCGCGCGCCGAACTCGCCGGCGAGCCGTACAAGCTCGAGCTGATCGGGCTCAAGGGCCACGTCGGGCACGGCGAGGGCACCGGCGACGACGGCGAGTCGGTCGAGGTGGGTGGCGCCGAGCTGACCATCTACGACAACGTGGATCGCGACGGCGTTACCGTGTGGCGCGACCTGTGCCGCGGTCCGCACGTGCCCAATACCGGCGCGCTCGGGGTCTTCCAGCTCATGCGGATCGCGGCGGCATACTGGCGCGGCTCCGAGAAGAACCCGCAGCTGCAGCGCATCTACGGCACCGCCTGGCCCAGCAAGGACGAGTTGCGCGCGTACACCGTGCGGCTCGAGGAGGCGGCGAAGCGCGACCACCGCAAGCTCGGCAAGGAGCTCGACCTGTTCTCGTTCCCGGACGAGATCGGATCCGGACTGTCGGTCTGGCATCCGCGCGGCGGGATCATCCGCATGGAGATGGAGCAGCACGCGCGCAAGCGCCACATCGACGCCGGCTACAGCTACGTCTACACGCCGCACATCGCCAAGCAGGATCTGTTCCTGAAGTCGAACCACCTGGTCACCTACAAGGAGGGCATGTTCCCGCCGATCCGGATGGACGAGGAGCTCGACGAAACGGGTGCAGTCGTCAAGCAGGGCACCGACTACTACCTCAAGCCGATGAACTGCCCGATGCACATCCTGATCTACGGCGAGCGCGCCCGCAGCTACCGGGATCTGCCGATGCGCCTTGCCGAGAACGGCACCGTCTACCGCAACGAGCTCTCGGGCGCGCTGCACGGCCTGACCCGCGTGCGCGGCTTCACCCAGGATGACGCGCACCTCTTCGTCACCCCCGACCAGCTCGAAGAGGAGACCACCAAGGTCCTCGACTTCGTGATCTCGCTGCTGCGCGACTTCGGTCTGGAGGACTTCGAGCTCGAACTCTCGCTGCGCGACGACCACAAGGACAAGTGGATCGGGTCCGACGAGTTCTGGGAGTACTCGACGAACGCGCTGCGCACCGTCGCGAAGGCGAGCGGCTTGAAGCTGACCGAGGTCCCGGGTGAGGCCGCGTTCTACGGGCCGAAGATCGACCTGAAGACCCGCGACGCTCTCGGGCGGGTCTGGCAGCTCTCCACCGTGCAGGTCGACGTGAACCTGCCCGACCGGTTCGAGCTGGAGTTCACCGATCGCGACGGGTCGCGCAAGCGCCCCATCATGATCCACCGCGCGCTGATGGGATCGGTCGAGCGCTTCTTCGCGATCCTGCTCGAGCACTATGCGGGTGCGTTCCCGGTCTGGCTGTCTCCGGTTCAGGTGGTCGGCATCCCGGTTGCCGAGGAGTACGCCGACTACCTCGACGAGGTCATCGGCCGCCTGCGCGCCGTGGGCGTGCGCGCCGAACTCGACACCAGCGATGAGCGGATGCAGAAGAAGATCCGCACGCACACCCAGCAGAAGGTGCCCTTCATGCTGATCGCGGGGGAGCAGGATCGCGCGGCCGGCACGGTGAGCTTCCGCTTCCGCGACGGGACGCAGGAGAACGGGCTCGCCATCGACGAGGCCGTTCGGCGGGTCACCGACGCGATCGCCACCAAGGCCCAGGTCTGATGCAGGTCCCCCCGGACTACGACGGCACCCGGTATCCGGCGGACGAGGTCGAGTCGAGCCGCGGTTTCGCCGCGGTCCCCGACGGATTCGCGCGCCTATGGACCCCGCACCGGATCGCCTACATCGAGAAGGGCGCGCCCGCCGCGGGCGATGCGTGCGTGTTCTGCACCGCCCCGACACTGAGTGACGAGCAGGCGCTGATCGTGCATCGTGGCGAGCTGGCGTATGTGATCCTGAACCTGTTCCCCTACAACAGCGGTCACCTGCTGGTCGTGCCCTACCGCCATGTTGCGACGTATGACGAGGCGACCGCCGAGGAGGCCGCCGAGATCGCTAGCCTCACTCAGACGGCCATGCGCGTGCTGACCGCGACCTCTCAGTGCGATGGGTTCAACATCGGAATGAATCAGGGCGCAATCGCCGGCGCCGGCATCGCCGCACACCTGCACCAGCATCTGGTGCCGCGGTGGGCGACCGACGCGAACTTCTTCCCGATCGTCGCCCAGACCAAGGCGCTGCCGCGTCTGCTGGGCGAGGTGCGCGACGAGGTCGCGGCGGCCTGGCCCTCCTGAGCGACGCACTGCCTGGGCCACGCATCCCGAACTGGCCCCAGCCCCACCCGAACACCGGAAAGTAGAATCAACCCATGGCTAAGAGCAGTGACACCGGAGACCTGGGCACGAGCCGCGTCAAGCGCGGGCTCGCCGAGATGCTCAAGGGCGGCGTCATCATGGATGTCGTCACCGCCGAGCAGGCGCGCATCGCCGAAGACGCGGGCGCCGTCGCCGTCATGGCGCTGGAGCGCGTTCCGGCCGACATCCGGGCCCAGGGCGGCGTCGCGCGCATGAGCGACCCCGACCTGATCGACTCGATCATCGCCGAGGTGAACATCCCGGTCATGGCCAAGGCCCGAATCGGCCACTTCGTCGAGGCGCAAGTGCTGCAGTCGCTCGGCGTCGACTACATCGACGAGTCGGAGGTGCTGTCACCCGCCGACTATGTCAACCACATCGACAAGTGGCCGTTCACCGTTCCGTTCGTCTGCGGAGCGACCAACCTGGGCGAGGCGCTTCGCCGCATCACCGAGGGCGCGGCGATGATCCGCTCGAAGGGCGAGGCCGGCACCGGTGACGTCTCGGAGGCCACCAAGCACATCCGCACCATCACCGGCGAGATCAACTCGCTCAAGTCGAAGACCAAGGACGAGCTGTATGTCGCCGCCAAAGAGCTGCAGGCACCGTACGAACTGGTGGCCGAGGTCGCAGCGACCGGCAAGCTGCCGGTCGTGCTCTTCACCGCGGGCGGCGTGGCCACTCCGGCCGACGCGGCGCTGATGATGCAGCTCGGCGCCGACGGAGTCTTCGTCGGCTCGGGAATCTTCAAGGCCGGCAACCCCGAGGCGCGCGCCGCGGCGATCGTGAAGGCGACCACCTTCTTCGACGACCCGGATGTCGTGGCTGCGGCATCCCGCGGCCTCGGTGAGGCGATGGTCGGCATCAATGTCGCCGACATCCCGGCACCGCACCGGCTCGCCGAACGTGGCTGGTAGCGCCCGGCCTCAGGTCGGGGTCCTGGCCCTGCAGGGCGACTTCCGCGAGCACCTCATGGTGCTGCGGGAGCTCGGCGCGGATGCTGTGCCGGTGCGCCGCGAAAGCGAGCTCGACGGCGTGACCGGGCTGGTCATCCCGGGGGGAGAGTCGAGCGTGATGGACAAGCTCTCGCGCACCTTCGGCCTCGCGGAACCGCTGAAGGCCCGAATCGCCGAGGGGATGCCGGTGTACGGCACCTGCGCCGGCCTGATCATGCTCGCCGACACCGTGCTCGACGCGATCAACGGTCAGCAGAGCCTCGGCGGATTCGATATCGCCGTACGCCGCAACGCCTTCGGCAACCAGTTGGACTCGTTCGAGACCGATCTCGACATCCCCGAATTGGGCGAACGGCCCATGCACGCGGTCTTCATCCGTGCCCCGGTGGTCGAGACCGTCGGGCCGCGCGCGCACGCGCTGGCGACGCTCGATGACGGCCGCGTGGTCGCCGTCGAGCAGGGCAACCTGCTCGGCACCTCATTCCACCCGGAGATGACCGACGACTACCGCTTTCACCAGCGGTTCCTCGACACCGTGCGCGCGGCCGCCTGACGCTGGCAAGGCGCCCGGGTATCTGTCCAGCGCGGGCGTAGAGCGGTTCGTTGTCGACGTTCCCATTCCGTTTCCCGTTCTGTCGCCGGTTGCGCCGGCGGGCCGTTCGACGCCGCGAAGTGCGCCAGAACGGGCGACAGAACGGGAACGTCCTGAGGGTCGGTGCCTGGTCCGGTCGAGGCGGGTAGGCCAGGCTGGGCGCATGAAGCTCTATTCGGATTTCGCCGGCCGCCGCACCGCCCAGATCTTCGCCGACCTCGTCGGGCTGGCTCTCATCGCACTCGTGGTCTGGGGCGCGGTGCTGATCCACGCCGCGATCGCGGTGCTCGATGAGGTGGGAAAGAGCATGAGGGGAGCGGGGGACGGCTTTCAGAAGACGATGTCGGATGCCGGCGACACGCTCGGCGGCATCCCGCTGATCGGCGGCGGCATCCGGGCGCCGTTCGACGCGGCGAGCGGTGCAGGCGGTCTGCTCGCGCAAGCCGGACAGGCGCAGCAGAACCTGGTCGACACCGCGGCCTTGGTGATCGCCATCGCGTCCGCGGTGGTGCCGATCCTGGTGATCCTGTTCTTCTGGCTGCGCCCGCGGCTTCGATTCGCTCGCCGGGCGACCCGCGCCTACCGCATCTCGCAGCTCGCGGACGGCGTTCAACTGCTCGCCCTCCGCGCGCTGGTCGACGGGGACGCCCGCGAGCTCCATCAGGTCGCCGAGCGACCGGTCGAGGCGTGGCGGCACGGGGAGGTCGGCGTCGTGCGGGCGCTGGCTGCGCTCGAACTGCGTGAGGCGGGCGTGCGGCTCTAGAGCAACTCGGTGCGCACCGTGACGCTGACCGGGGACGCCGTCGCGACGGCGCGGTAGGCCGACGACGAGCGGATCTGACGCCCGAAGTCGTTCACGGAGGAGGGGGAGAAGCACCACGCGTGCCCGCGGCCCAGTGCCCGCCGCGCCGGAGTCCAGCGGTAGGCGAGAGTGAGGCAGAGCTGCGTGATCGCATCCTCGTCCTCGCGGACGAGCTGACGGGTCAGGTCGATGGTGAAGCGCTCGGCGTCGGCATCCGGCCCCCACTGCCAGAGCAGGCCGTCGCCCTCGTCGGTGATGCGGGCGTGCTGGGCGCGCCGGTCGCGGTAGAAGTCGAGCGCGAGAGCCACGGCATCCGGCGCGCGGAGGCTGTCGAGCGACACGGAACCCTCGGCCGCAAAGCGACGGAGCGCGTTCTCGGCGAACGAGATCCGGAACCAACGTGCGACCACCTGCCGAGCCTAGCCGCGGGAGGACATGATGGCGCCTGGGTACAATCGACCGTGGTTTCGACACGCGGCTCCGCCGCTGATCGACCGGCGAGACGAGAAGGAGCACCGTGAGCGGGCATTCCAAGTGGGCGACGACCAAGCACAAGAAGGCCGTCATCGACGGACGCCGTGCCAAGTCGTTCGCGAAGCTCATCAAGAACATCGAGGTCGCCGCCAAGATGGGCGGTGCCGATCTCTCGGGCAACCCGACACTGGTCGACGCCGTGCAGAAGGCCAAGAAGACCTCGGTGCCCAACGACAACATCGACCGCGCCATCAAGCGCGGCGCCGGGCTCAGCGGTGAGTCGGTCGACTACCAGACGATCATGTACGAGGGCTACGGCCCCAACGGCGTCGCGCTGCTGATCGAGTGCCTCACCGACAACAAGAACCGCGCGGCGGCTGAGGTGCGCACCCTGATGACCCGCAACGGCGGCACGATGGCCGATCCGGGCAGCGTCGCATACAACTTCAACCGCAAGGGCGTCATCTCGATCACCAAGACGCCGAGCGTGACCGAAGACGGCATCCTCGAGGCGGTTCTGGATGCCGGAGCCGAAGAGGTCATCGACCAGGGCGGCGGCTTCGAGGTCATCACCGACCCGAGCCATCTGGTCGAGGCGCGCACGGCTCTCGTGGACGCCGGCATCGACTACGACTCCGCCGACGCCGAGTTCGTGCCGAACCTGCACGTCGAGGTCGACCTCGAGACCGCGCGCAAGGTCATCAAGCTGATCGACGCGCTCGAAGAGAGCGACGACGTGCAGAACATCTTCAGCAACTACGAGGTGCCGGCCGACGTGCAGGCGATCCTCGATGAGGACGACGAATAAGACACGCTGGCAGCCTTCGAACAGGTGTACGAATGTCACCGGTAGCCTCAGAGGCATGCGCGTACTCGGAGTCGACCCCGGCCTGACCCGGTGCGGCATCGGCATCGTGGATGTCGCCGCCGACCGCCGCGCGACGCTCGTGTACGTGGGCGTGGTGCAGACTCCGCCCGCGATGGCGCTCGAGCAGCGGTTGCTCGCGGTCTCGGAGGGCATCCGCTCGGCACTCCGGCAGCACCGCCCGACCGCCATGGCAGTCGAGCGCGTCTTCGCGCAGCACAATCTGCGCACCGTGATGGGCACCGCGCAGGCCAGCGGGATCGCGCTCGCACTCGGCGCGGAGGCCGGACTGGCCGTCGGGCTGCACACGCCGAGCGAGGTGAAGGCCGCGATCACCGGCTACGGTTCGGCCGAGAAGGCTCAGGTCGGGGCGATGGTGGCTCGCGTGCTCGGGCTGGATGCGGTACCGCGGCCCGCGGACGCGGCGGATGCGCTGGCGCTGGCGATCTGTCACGCGTGGCGAGGGGGCGGCGCGGGTGGTTTCGATACGCGGCCGGAGGCCGCTACTCAACCACCTCAGGTCCTGACGCCGGCGCAGCGTGCGTGGCGGCTCGCCGAGAAGGCCACCCGATGATCTCGTCGGTGCGGGGCACCGTGCTCACTGTGGCGGGCACGGTCGCGGTGATCGAGGTGGGCGGAGTCGGCCTCGGCATCCAGGTGACGCCGCAGCACGGCCTCAGCCTGCGCGTCGGGCAGGAGACGCTGCTGCACACGGCGCTGATCGTGCGCGAAGACGACCTGAGCCTCTTCGGCTTCGCCACCCCCGAAGAGCTCACAGTATTCGACCTGCTGCGCGGCGTCTCGGGGGTCGGGCCGAAGTCGGCTTTGGGCGTGCTCGCCACCCTGACCCCGGTGCAGATCGCGCAGGCGGTCGCGGCCGAAGATGACGCGCCGTTCCGCAAGGTGTCCGGAATCGGCCCCAAGACGGCCAAACTCATCGCCGTGTCGCTGGCCGGCAAGCTGATCGTGCCGACCGGCGCGGGAACGGCATCCCCGGTCAGCGCTCCCAGCACCGTGACCAGCAGCGTGGTCGGCGCCCTGGTCGGCCTGGGCTGGAACGATCGCGTGGCGGCACAGGCCGCGGACGAGGCGTACGAGGAGGCCTCGGCCGACGACCGCGCCTCGGTGCAGGCGCTGCTGCGGCTGTCGCTGGCACGCCTCGGTCCGCAGCGCGCGGGGGCGAACTCATGACCGACGAGCCGCCCGCCGACTTCACCGAGGCCGATCTCGTCATCCGGCCGACGCCGGAGTCCGAGACCGAGCTCGCCTTCGAGGGTGCCCTGCGTCCGCGCACGCTCGCCGAGTTCGTCGGTCAGAGCAAGGTGCGCGGGCAGTTGCAGCTGCTGTTGGATGCCGCGGCGCTCCAGTCCCGAACCCCCGACCACATCCTGCTGGCCGGCCCGCCCGGGTTGGGCAAGACCACGCTCGCCATGATCGTGGCGCACGAGTCGAATCGCCCGCTCCGCATGTCGAGCGGTCCGGCCATTCAGCACGCGGGCGACCTGGCCGCCCTGCTGTCGAGCCTGGTGCCCGGCGAGGTGCTGTTCATCGACGAGATCCACCGGATGGCGCGCAGCGCCGAAGAGATGCTCTACCTCGCGATGGAGGACTTCCGCATCGACATCATGGTGGGCAAGGGAGCCGGAGCCACCAGCATCCCGTTGGATCTGGCCCCCTTCACCCTGGTGGGCGCCACCACCCGCTCCGGGCTGCTGCCCAACCCGCTGCGCGATCGGTTCGGGTTCACCGCGAACCTCGAGTTCTACGACGACGCCGAGCTCGAAGAGGTGCTCGCGCGGGCGGCGCGCCTGCTCGAACTCGACATCCCGGCCGATGCGCGGCTCGAGATCGCCAGCCGCAGCCGCGGGACGCCGCGCATCGCGAACCGCCTGCTGCGCCGCGTGCGCGACTACGCGATCGTGCGGGGCGGGGGAGCAGGAATGGATGCCGTCCACGCCGCCCTCGAGCTCTACGACGTCGATGCGATCGGGCTCGACCGCCTCGACCGGGCGGTGCTCGAGATGGTGGTGACGCGGTTCGACGGCGGTCCGGTCGGGCTGAACACCCTTGCCGTCTCGGTCGGGGAAGAGGCGGAGACGATCGAGTCGGTCGTCGAGCCCTTCCTGGTGAGGATCGGAATGCTGACCCGAACGCCGCGCGGCCGCGTCGCCACCCGGCGCGCCTGGGAGCACCTCGGCATCCGCCGCCCCGAGACGGGCGCTTTGTTCGACGACGTATGATTCAGGGGAGCCGCACAGCAGGAATCCCTAGGCTGTGGCGAGTTTCTCCCTGAACCCCGGAAGGTCCTCCTCTCCTCATGTCTTTCGCACCCACCATCGTGCACGCCGCGACGACGCCGGCCAGCACCGGACCCGACTACCTGACCATCGGCCTGGTCGCCGTCCTCGCGATCATGGTCATCTTCATGTTCCGCAACTCGCGCAAGCGCAAGCGCGATGCCGAAGAGCTGCAGAACAAGTTCGTTCCTGGTGCCGAGGTGATGACGCAGCACGGCATCTACGGCACGTTGGTTTCGATCGACGACGAGAAGAACGAGGCGGTCATCGAGACCACCCCGGGCACCAAGCTGCGGGTGCACCGTCAGACCATCTCGCGCGTGATCGACCCGGTCGAGGCGCAGGAGGATGTCATCGACGAGCCGGCCACACCGTCGGTCAACGAGTCGCACGCGATCCCGGCCGGCGAGCCGCAGTACGGCGAGCGCACCGACGTCGCCGCCGCCGAGAAGCCCAAGCGCGCCCCGCGCAAGAAGGCCGGCGAGTAGCCGTTACTCTTGGATGCTGACCCGGGCTCCCGGGTCGGCGCCGAGCGCGCGCGCCATCGCGGCCGCGATCCGGTCGCCAGCACAGCACGCCCCACGGATGAAAGCCCCACGGAAGAAAGCAGAGCCGCCACGTGGCAACGACATCGAGCACCCCGGCCCGCAAGGCCGTGAGATCGCTGGCCTGGCTCCTCGCCATCGTGGTCATCCTGGGTGTGCTGCTGGGCGCCGGCAAGCTGTTCTGGGGCTGGGGGCTGAAGCCGCAGCTGGGTCTCGACTTGCAGGGCGGCACCGAGATCACGCTGACCCCGACGCTGGCCGCGGGCCAGGGTGTCACCCCGGACGAGCTCAACCAAGCGGTCTCGATCATCCGTCAGCGCGTGGATGCCGCGGGGGTCGCCGAGGCCGAGATCAGCACGCAGGGTCGGGACAACATCGTCGTCTCACTTCCGGGTGCGCCGGACGAGGCCACTTTCAAGCGCATTCAGGCCTCGGCCAAGCTCGACTTCCGTCCGGTGATCTGCGCCAGCAGTGCGACAACGCCCAGCCCGGCCTGCACCCCGACGACGGCCAGCGCCTCCCCGAGTCCGAGCGCGTCGCTGTCTGACACTCCCGCCACCACCCCGAAGAACGGCAGCGACGAGGCCTGGGTGACGCCTGCCCTGCTCGACAAGTACAGCCACTTCGACTGCTCGACGCTCAAGTCGGTTGACACGAACCTGGCGCCCGCGAACGAGCCCCTCATCACCTGCGAAGAAGACGGGTCGGTCATCTACATCCTCGGTCCGATCGAGGTCGCCGGATCGACGATCTCCGATGCGAGCGCCGGCACAGTCACCACCTCGCAAGGCATCAACAACGGTCAATGGGCCGTGAATCTGGTCTTCAACGGCAAGGGCACGAGCGCCTTCTCGACGATCTCGAACCGGCTGGTGGCGCTGACCGGCGTACGCAATCAGTTCGCGATCGTGCTGGACGGCAAGGTCATCAGCGCTCCGCAGATGAATTCGGCCATCGACAACGGCAAGGCACAGATCACCGGTAACTTCACGCAGACCACGGCGACGACGCTTGCCGACCAGCTGAAGTTCGGTGCCCTGCCGATCGGCTTCAAGGTGCAGAGCCGCGACACCATCGCGCCGACACTCGGTAAGAGCCAGCTGCAGAACGGCCTCATCGCAGGCGGCATCGGACTGCTGCTGGTCGTGATCTACTCGCTCTTCCAGTACCGCCTCCTCGGCCTGGTGACCATCACCTCGCTCATCGTGGCGGCGCTGCTCACCTACGAGGTCGTCGACTTCCTGTCGTGGCAGAACGGCTACCGCCTGTCGCTCGCCGGCGTCGCGGGGTTGATCGTGGCCATCGGTTTCACGGCCGACTCGTTCATCGTCTACTTCGAACGAATCCGCGACGAGTTGCGCGATGGCAGAGCTCTGCCCGGCGCCGTCGAAGCCGGATGGAAGCGCGCGCTGCGCACCATCTACGCGGCGAAGTCCGTCAACCTGCTCTCGGCCGTCGTGCTGTTCATCGTCGCCGTGAGCAACGTCAAGGGCTTCGCGCTCACCCTCGGGGTCACGACGGTCATCGACGTGCTGATCGTGGTGCTGTTCACCCACCCGATCCTGCAGCTCATCGCGACCACGCGATTCTTCTCGAGCGGCCATCCGCTGAGCGGTCTCGACCCGACAGCCCTGGGCGCCATCTACCGGGGCCGGGCGGAGTTCCGCATCTCGGCCGACGCGCGCCGTGCCGGAGCCAGCCGCGAGGCCGATCGTCGTCAGACCATCGCCGAGCGCAAGGCCGCGGAATTGGCGGCGGCGTCGAGCGCGGGCGTCAAGGCCGCCAAAGCCGATGCCAAAGCCGACGCCAAGGCGACAGCCAAGGCCGACGCGAAGCCTGAGTCGATCGTCGAGACGACGGCCGACGAATCGCCCGCCACGACGACCAAGCCCAAGACCACCACCACCCGGACGCAGCCCAAGAAGCAGAGCAAGTCCAGCCGCAGCGGAGGGAAGAAGTCCTGATGGCCAGTTTCTCGACGTTCGGCAACGACCTCTACACCGGAAAGCGCTCGGTCGACTTCATCGGCAAGCGCGCCATCTGGTTCACCATCGCGATCCTGCTGGTGGTCGCGGCTCTCGCCGTGCCGCTCATCAAGGGCGGCGGCAACTTCGGCGACGGCTTCAAGTTCGGCATCCAGTTCCGCGGGGGATCCGAGTTCCAGATCAGCGGCGCCAACTCTCTCAACACGAACATCGGTACGGCAGCCGTGCGCTCCGTCGTCCCGTCCGCGACCATCGACATCACCACCGTCGGCACAGACGGCGTGCAGGTGCAGACCAACCAACTCACGCCCGCTCAGACCATCAAGGTGACCGCTGCGCTTGCGGACACCTACGGTGTGAACGCCAAGAACATCACCAGTTCGTACATCGGCGCGACCTGGGGCGGTGATATCACCCAACAGGCGGTCATCGGCCTGATCGTGTTCGTCATCCTGGCGGCGCTGTTCATGGCCATCTACTTCCGCACCTGGAAGATGTCGATGGCGGCGATCATCTCGCTGGCGCACGACCTGATCATCACGGCGGGGGTCTACGCCCTCACCGGATTCGAGGTCACGCCGGCGACGATCATCGGCTTCCTGACGATCCTCGGCTACTCGCTCTACGACACGGTCGTGGTCTTCGACAAGATCCGCGAGAACACCGCGGAGCTCGGTGACGAGTCCACCCGGACCTTCGGCGAGGCGGTGAACCTCGCGGTGAACCAGACCCTGGTGCGATCGATCAACACCGGTGTCGTCGCGGCTCTGCCGGTCGCGGCGATCCTGTTCATCGGATCGTTCATCCTGGGCGCCGACACGCTCCGTGACATCTCGCTCGCACTGCTCACCGGGACGCTGATCGGCACCTACTCGACCCCGTTCGTCGCGTCGCCGCTGTACGCGACGTTCCGGCAGGGCGAGGCCGCGATCGTCAAGCGCGACAAGCGCGTGCGCCAGCTGCGCTCGAAGAGCGTGACCGCGTAGCCTTCGCCCACAGCGGACCTCCCAACCCGTGCCTGCCCACGCTCCTAGACTTCAGGCAGGGAAGGGAGGCGCATGACCGAGACGCAGCAGCAGTCGACGTCGTCGCTGCGCGCCATCCTGCCCCGGCTGTTCTCGCGCGCTCAGCCGGTCGGGGCGGTCGAGCGCCTGCTCAAGACGGTGCGCACGCATCATCCCAAGGCGGATGTCGCCCTGATCGAGCGGGCGTACGCGGCGGCCGAGAAGGCGCATGCCGGTCAACTGCGCAAGAGCGGTGAGCCCTACATCACCCACCCGGTGGCGGTCGCGCAGATCCTCGCAGACTTGGGCATCGGATCGAAGACCCTGGCCGCTGCGCTGCTGCACGACACGGTCGAAGACACCGACTACACGCTCGACATGGTGCGAGCCGACTTCGGCGACGAGATCGCCATGCTGGTGGATGGCGTCACCAAGCTCGACAAGCTGAAATACGGCGACAGCGCCCAGGCCGAGACGGTGCGCAAGATGGTGGTCGCGATGTCCAAGGACATCCGGGTGCTGGTGATCAAGCTCGCCGACCGGCTGCACAACGCGCGCACCTGGGGCTTCGTTCCCGCCGAGGCGGCCGAGCGCAAGGCGAAGGAGACCCTGGAGATCTATGCGCCGCTCGCGCACCGGCTCGGCATCCAGACCATCAAGTGGGAGCTCGAAGACCTGAGCTTCGCCGTGCTGTATCCGAAGCTGTACGTCGAGATCGAGAGCCTGGTGCGCCAGCGCACCCCGCAGCGCGAGGAGTTCGTGCAGGCGGTCATCGACGCGATCCAGGACGACCTGCGCGCCGACAAGATCAAGGGTCAAGTGGTCGGGCGGCCGAAGCAGTACTACTCGATCTACCAGAAGATGGTGCAGCGCGGTCGCGAGTTCGACGAGATCTACGACCTGGTCGGCATCCGTGTTCTGGTGAACAACATCCGCGACTGCTACGCCGTGCTGGGCGCGATCCACGCGCGCTGGAACCCGATCCCTGGCCGCTTCAAGGACTACATCGCGACGCCGAAGTTCAACCTGTACCAGTCGCTGCACACCACGGTCATGGGGCCGAACGGCCGCGCGGTTGAGATCCAGATCCGCACGCATGAGATGCACCAGCGTGCCGAGTTCGGGGTCGCCGCGCACTGGAAGTACAAGGAGCGCGTCGCCAGTGGCCGCACCACCGACGCCAAGAACCCGAACTCTGACAACGAGATGGCCTGGCTGGCGCACCTCAGCGATTGGCAGTCCGAGACTGCCGACCCGGGGGAGTTCCTCGACAACCTGCGCTTCGAGATCGGCGCCAAAGAGGTCTACGTCTTCACCCCGCAGGGCAAGGTGATCGGGCTGCCCGCCGGGGGCACTCCCGTCGACTTCGCCTATGCCGTGCACACCGAGGTCGGTCACCGCACGATGGGCGCGAAGGTGAACGGCCGGCTGGTTCCCCTCGAGAGCGCCCTGAACTCCGGCGACGTGGTCGAGATCTTCACCTCGAAGAATCCGGATGCGGCGCCCAGTCAAGACTGGCTGAACTTCGTCAAGAGCCCGCGGGCCCGCAACAAGATTCGCGGCTGGTTCACCAAGGAGCGCCGCGAGGAAGCCGTCGAGCAGGGCAAGGACGCGATTGCGCGCGCGATGCGCAAGCAGAACCTGCCGCTGCAGAAGCTGATGAACCAGGATGTGCTCAGCGACGTCGCTGCGCAGCTGCGCTTCGACGGCGTGGAGGCCCTGTACGCCGCGGTGGGCGAGGGCCACGTCTCGACCCAGTCGGTGATCGAGAAGGTGCTTGCGCTGCTGCAGACCGACGCCGACGCCGACGAGGCGGAGCTCCCGTTCACCCCCAAGGGCCGGGCGCGCCAGCTGCGACCGAGCGACTCGGGGGTGCTGGTGCGTGGGGCGCCCGACATCCTGGTCAAGCTGGCCAAGTGCTGCACCCCGGTGCCGGGCGACGAGATCGTCGGCTTCGTCACCCGCGGCACCGGCGTCTCGGTGCACCGCACGGACTGCAACAACGTGAAGTCGCTGCTGAACGAGCCCGACCGGATCATCGAGGTCGAGTGGGCGCCGTCGTCATCGAGCCTGTTCCTGGTGCAGATCCAGGTGGAGGCGCTCGACCGGTCCGGACTGCTGTCGGACATCACCCGGGTGCTCAGCGAGAACCACGTCAACATCCTGTCGGCGAACGTGTCGACATCGAGCGATCGGCTGGCCATCAGCCGCTACGTGTTCGAGATGGGCGACACGGTGCATCTCGACCGCCTGCTGAACGCCGTGCGACGCATCGACGCCGTCTACGACGTGTACCGGGTCAACGCGGGCTGAGCCCGGCAGCTTCCCTCGTCATGACAGCAGGTCGCTGAGGCGGGCCAGCGCGCGGCGCTTCTCGGGCAGGTTGCGGCGGCGATCCATCAGTTCGCGGCACTCCGCGAGCGCGAATCCGCCCTGACGCGCGAGCTCCACGATCGACGCGGCGTCATCGTCACTCAGATCGTCGCGGAAGCGCGCGAGATCGACCGCGGTGCGCAGGCGGGACGTCACCGCACCGCCGCCCAGGTCGACCCGGTCACCTGGGTCGAGGACGAGCTCGCGCACCCGGACCAGCGGGCTGATCCGAAGCCGGGCGCGCGCCCCGAGATCGACGCAGAACTCGACCATGCGGGGGAGCACCGGCGTCGCGCCCCACACCCAGGCAGCCGTGCCGAGTTCGGCCATCAGCCGCTCGGAACGCAGCCCTCGCACGGCGCGGGCACGGTGCGCAGGCGTCTCGAGCACGTCGATCGGGCACCAGCCGTCGGCGAGCTGATACACCTCGCCGTCGAGCCGCATGCCGCCCAACTCGGCCGCCGGCAGGTCGAGCGCGGTCAGGACGGTGGCGAGAGGCATCCCGCTATGGTCGCGCCCGCGCGCCAGCCCTGATGGGGCGACGCCTCGATCGGTGGATGCTCTGCTGCTGTGGAGAAGCTCAGGAGCCGAGCGCGTCGAGCCAGATCTTGCGGGCCGCGAGCGCCTCTTCGGCATCCTTGATCTTGCGCGCGTCGCCCGCCGCCTTCGCGGCGGCGAGCTCCTTCTCGAGCTTGTCGATGGCGGCGGTGAGCTGTGAGGCCAGTCCGTCGGATCGCGCCTGCTTCTCGGGGTTCGAGCGGTTCCAGTGCTCCTCGTCGAGCTTGCGGACCGCTGCCTCGACCTTGCGCAGGCGATCCTCAACCGACTTCAGCGACTCGCGCGGAACCTTGCCGATGGCATCCCACGTGCGCTGGATCGTCAGCAGCTTGTCTTTGGCCACGGTGCGGTCGGTCTCGGTGAGCAGCTTCTCGGCCTCGGTCAGCAGCTCGAGCTTCTGCTCGAGGTTTCCGCTGAACTCGGCGCTCTCCTGGGCGTCGATCTCGGCCTTGGCGGCGTACAGCACGTCGCCCGCGGCCTTGAAGCGCGCCCAGAGCGCGTCGTCGACCTTCTTGCCCGCGCGTCCGGCGGCCTTCCAGTCGTCGAGCAGCTTGCGGTAGTCCGGGATGCCGGCGGTGCCCTTGCTCGCGAGCGCTTCGGCCTTCTCGGCCAGCTCCTGCTTGCGGGTGCGCGCCTCGCGGTGCGTGCCGTCGAGCTCGGCGAAGAACGCCTTGCGGTGGCCTTCGATGGTGGTGCGTGCGGCTCGGAACCTGCGCCACAGCTCGTCGCCCTCCGACTTGGGCAGTCGGGGGCCGTCCTGCTGGTGGGTCTGCCAGCGGGCGAACAGCTGGTCGAGCTGGGTGGTGACCTGCTTCCACTGCGCCTTCGCCGGATCCTGTGCAGCGAGCGCCTCGACCTCGGCCACCAGCTTCTCGCGCTCGGCGATCGCGTCGGCGACCGCCGCTTTCGCCTCGGCGGTCTGCTTCTCGGTGAGCTCGCCGACGCTGCCGCCGAGCTTCTCCAGGCGCTCGGTGAGGGATGCCAGATCGCCGACCGCGTTGGCGCCGACCACGGCGGTCTTCAGGTTGGCGATCGCCTTGGCGACGTCGCGGGCCGGAGCCCCGCCGCGCACCCGCTGCTCGAGCAGGCCGACCTGGCCGGCGAGCTCGACGTACTTGCGCTCGAAGTAGGCGATGGCCTCGGCGGCCGTCGCATCGGGATACTGCCCGACCGTCCGTTCACCGTCGCCCTCGCGCACATACACGGTGCCGTCGTCGTCGACGCGACCCCACGGGGTCTGATCGTCTGTCGCCACTTCTGCCAACCTCGGGATTCAGTCCGACGGCCTCTCGCCGAACGGCCACCAGCCTATTGCACCGTCTCGCGACTACTTGAGGGTGAACGCCGTGATCGTCGTCGGAATCACCGGCGCGCCGTCTGTGGCGCCGCCGGCACCGGGAGTGATACCGCCCGAGACGATCTGGCTCGTCAACTGGTCGAGTCCGCTGGTGACCGTGCCGACCACCGAGTAGCCGCCGGCCGAGTCGGTCGGCAGCGTGGTGTCCTCGAAGCAGATGAAGAACTGGTGTCCGTTGCTGTACCCGTCGTTGCCGGCCCGCGCCATCGCGATGGTCCCGGCCTTGTAGACCTTGTCGGCGGGCGCGTTCTCAACAGGTCCGTACGAGAAGGCGGGGTCGGCGCCTCCCTTGCCGTCGATCGAACCGCACTGGATGATGCCGAAACCGGTGCTCTGGGCGAGGCGGTGGCAGGTCTTCCCGGTGTAGTACCCGTTCTGAACGTCGCGGATGATGCCCGAGACCGCCTGCGGAGCCTTCGCCCCATCGAGCGAGACTCCCATCGCGACGGAGTTCAGGGTGAGGGTGCCGGTCCAGGTGCGAGCGGCGGCGAGGCTCGGATCCGGAGCGCCGACGTTCTTGCCGGCGGCGGCCGACGGCGAGGCCGATGACGAGGGCGTCGCCACCGGAGTGCCGGGGCCGGCGGTGAAGTAGAAGATCATCGTCGCGGTGGAGAGCGCCGCGATGACCACGACGCCGATGATCGCCACCACATTGTCGCGGAAGCGCCGTTTGGTCGAGTGCTCATGGACGGCCTGACGCGCCTGGTACGCCTTCAAGCGCTCGCGTGCTTCGCGCGCGGCGCGGTCCTGGTTCTTCGATGCCAAGGCGGTACTCCCGTTGCAAGGTCCGGTGCGGCGGAGTCGGTTGCCGCCACGAGAACATTAGTCGGACGACCCGCATACTCTGGTCAGCATGACCCCGCACGCCGCGCCTCCCGGGCTGCACAGCGGGGCGACGCCGCTCGCGGTGCGGATGCGTCCGCTGTCGCTGGATGAGGTTGCGGGTCAGGCGCACCTGCTGAAGCCGGGGTCGCCGCTGGTGAACCTGGCGAACGATGCGAGCGGCGCATCCGGATCGGTCTCGGTGATCCTGTGGGGGCCGCCCGGCACCGGCAAGACCACGTTGGCGCAGGCGATCGCCCACAGCTCGGGCCGGCGCTTCGTCGAACTGTCCGCGGTGACGGCAGGGGTCAAGGACGTGCGGGAGGTGATGGAGGCCGCGCGCGCCAACAGTGACCTCTACGGTGTGTCGACGGTGCTCTTCCTCGACGAGATCCACCGCTTCACGAAGGCGCAACAGGACGCGCTGCTTCCCGGCGTCGAGAACGGCTGGGTCATCCTGGTCGCCGCGACGACCGAGAACCCGTCGTTCTCGGTGATCGCGCCGCTGCTGTCGCGGTCGTTGCTGCTGACCCTCGAGACCCTGAGCGACGACGACCTGGGGATGCTGGTGGACCGCGCGGTCGCGGATCCACGCGGGCTGCGCGGCACCGTGGCCCTCGACGACGACGCGCGGGCGATGATCGTGCGCCTGGCCTCCGGGGATGCCCGGCGCGCCCTGACCGCGCTCGAAGCGGCCGCCATCGCGGCATCCGCCGGCACCGGCGCTGACGGCGGCGAGCTCGACATCGATGAAGAGACCTCCGGGCTGCCGGTGATCACCGCCGACATCGTCGCGACCACGGTCGACCGCGCCCTACTGCGCTACGACCGGCAGGGCGACGAGCACTACGACGTGATCAGCGCGTTCATCAAGTCGATCCGCGGCTCCGACGTGGATGCTGCGCTGCACTACCTGGCTCGCATGATCGAGGCCGGCGAGGATCCGCGCTTCATCGCCCGCCGGGTCATGATCAGCGCCGCCGAAGACATCGGCATGGCCGATCCGCAGGCCCTGCCGATCGCGGTCGCGGCCGCCGAGGGGGTGCAGCTGATCGGCATGCCGGAGGGTCGCATCCTTCTCGCGGAGGCGGTCGTCTACCTCGCCACCGCACCCAAGTCGAACGCCGCCTACCTGGCGCTGGATGCCGCGATCGCCGACGTGCGCGCCGGCAAGATCGGGCGCATCCCGAAGCCGTTGCGCGACGCGCACTACCCGGGCGCCGCCCGCCTCGGCCACGGCAAGGGCTACCAGTACTCGCACGACGCCGAGTTCGGCGTGGCGGCGCAGCAGTATCTGCCCGACGAACTGGTCGGCACCCGGTACTACGAGCCGACCGGGTACGGCAACGAGCGGGATGTCGCCGCGCGGCTCGAGAAGATCCGCGCGATCCTGCGCGGTGACTCGGGTTCGTCGAGCAGCTAGGCCCGGATTCGGGCGCGCTCATGACAGAGCTGTGACCGCGCTCTGACAGTCCTCGAACATTGCGGGCGTTCGCTGACGGCATGACGAAGAAGAAGATGGATGAGTCTGCCGACCTGCCCGGCGAACCGGTCTCCGCGCTCGACCACCGTGCGCTCGACCACCGTGCGCTCGACCACCGTGCGCTCGACAACAGCGCGCTCGACCACGGCGCGCTCGACAACAGCGCGCTCGACAACGCACCTGTCGGCGCGCGCGGCCGTCGCATCCGGCTGACCGCGGCGGTCATCGTGGGCGCGCTGGTCATCGCGGGCGCCTCGGCCGCCGTCACGGCCTCCGCCCTCGGCGGCGGATCGGGTTCGGGGCCGACGGGCGGTATGCCCGGGATGGCCGGCGCACCCACGACGAGCCCTTCGGCCGATCCGGGCCCGACCGTGAACACGGCGGGATTCCCGACCGGCGGCCCCGGCATCTTCACCGACACCTGCGGGCACACCACAACGGCGGCGAACGACCCGATCCTGATGCCCGGGATGACCGGGATGGCGATGCAGCACGACTTCTTCGGCAACACGACCACGACCGCGACGACGGTCACCGGCCAGCTGGTCGGTGGATCGACCAGCTGCAGCACGACGGCGGACGCCTCCGCATATTGGATCCCGGTACTGTTCCAGAACGGGACGCCGCTCACTCCGAAATCGGCTCTGATCTACTGGCGAGCACCGGCGGGAGCGCAGCACGGCGTGCAGACCGTTCCGGCCGGACTCACCATGATCGCGGGCGACGAGAGCGCGCTCGAGCCCCAGGGCAGGCAGACGATCGGCTGGACTTGCAGCGGGATGGCTCAGGTGCGCCTGTCGGACAGTCCCCAGGACTGCACCGCCGGCACCTTCCTGCGCCTGGTGATCACCTTCCCGAATTGCTGGGACGGCCACACCCTCGACGGCGCGAAGCAGTCCAACGTCGTGATGATGGCCGGTTCCTCGTGCCCCAGCTCGCATCCGGTGCAGATCCCGCAGATCGTCTTCCATGTGAACTACCCGACGTCGTCGGCAGCCGGCCTCACGCTGTCGGTGAGCCCGCATTCCGAGGGTCCGATCACCACCGAGCATGCCGACTTCATGAATGGCTGGAACGAGCCGGTATTGACCTCGGACGTGAACGCCTGTGTCGTGACCGGCACCCGCTGCGGACCGGTGACGGGTGCGGACGCGGTGCCGAAGGGTGGCAAGCAGCGCTGAGGTGCGGGCATCCGTCGCTCTGCTAAGCTTTATCGGTTCGCCTTCGAGGCGGATACCTCCCACTCCAGATAACCCTCGGGCTCCGCGACGTGCGCCCGGATCGATGGGGGAGCGGGCTGGTACGTCCATGAGCAGCGACAGTCGTTGCCATGTCATCCGGAAGGAATTACGTGTCGACCAAGTCGCGCACCCGCAGTAAGACCCGCCTCTCCCGTGCGCTGGGCATCCCGCTCACGCCGAAGGCGGCCAAGTACCTCGAGAAGCGCCCGTACGCTCCCGGTGAGCACGGCCGCACCAAGCGCAAGGCCGACAGCGACTACGCCGTCCGGCTGCGTGAGAAGCAGCGCCTGCGTGCCCAGTACGGCATCCGCGAGGCGCAGCTCAAGATCGTCTTCGCCGAGGCGCGCCGCGCCGCCGGCCTGACCGGCGAGAACCTGGTCGAGCTGCTCGAGATGCGTCTCGACGCGCTCGTGCTGCGCGCCGGATTCGCCCGCACCACGGCGCAGGCGCGCCAGATGGTCGTGCACCGCCACATCCTGGTCGACGGCAAGCTGGTCGACCGCCCGTCGTTCCGCGTGAAGCCGGGCCAGCTCATCCACGTCAAGGAGCGCTCGGAGGGTCTCGAGCCCTTCCAGGTCGCCGCGGCCGGGGGCCACGTCGACGTGCTGCCCAAGGTGCCCGGCTACCTCGAGGTCGAGCTCGACAAGCTGCACGCCCGCTTGATCCGCCGCCCCAAGCGCGCCGAAGTGCCGGTCACGGCCGAGGTGCAGCTCGTGGTGGAGTACTACGCCGCGCGCTAGTCACCTGAGCGTCACAGGGCCCCGGAATCTTCCGGGGCCTTTCGCGTAAGCTGGAGCCCGATTTCCGATCCGAACCGAGGAGAACACGATGAAGGGTGCACTGCTCCTGGCCGTGGGAGTCGCCGTAGGTTTCGTGGCGGCCCACCAGTTGGCCAAGACCCCCCAGGGCAAGCAGTTCTTCGACGATGTCGACGCCAAGGCCAAGGACTTCGGCAGCGCCGTGGTCGACGGCTACAAGGCCCGTGAGGCCGAGCTTCGCGCCGCGGCCGACGGGATCGTCTCCGATTTCCAGGCGCGAGCCCGCTAGTCCGGCGCCGGTTCTCAGTCCCTGCTGTCGTCAGCGCACTGGGCCGGCGTACCGGACGTCGCTCCATCCATCCAGGTACCGCCGTGCCCGCCCGGGCACCCGCTAGGAACAGAAACCCGTGCAGACCGCTGAAATCCAACGCCGCTGGCTCTCGTACTTCGGCGACCGTGGCCACACCATCGTGCCCTCCGCGTCGCTGGTCAGTGACGACCCGTCGATCCTGTTCACGATCGCGGGCATGGTCCCGTTCATCCCGTATCTGACCGGTGTGGTGCCGGCGCCGTACCCGCGCGCCGCCGATGTGCAGAAGTGCATCCGCACCAACGACATCGAAGAGGTCGGCAAGACCGCTCGTCACGGCACGTTCTTCCAGATGGCCGGCAACTGGTCGTTCGGCGACTACTTCAAAGAGGGAGCGATCCAGTACGCCTGGGAGCTCCTGACGATGTCCGAGAGCGATGGCGGCTACGGCTTCGATGAGAAGGATCTCTGGGTCACCATCTACGAGACCGACGACGAGGCAGAGGCGATCTGGCGCGACATCATCGGGATCAAGCCGGAGCGCATCCAGCGGCTCGGCGCCGATGACAACTACTGGCACACCGGCCAGCCCGGCCCGGGCGGCCCGGACTCCGAGATCTTCTTCGACCGCGGCCCGGCGTACGGCCGCGACGGTGGCCCGGCGGCCGACGACAACCGGTTCATCGAGATCTGGAATCTGGTCTTCATGCAAGACCTCATCACCAACGTCAAGTCGAAGTCGGACTTCGAGATCGTCGGGCCGCTGCCCAAGAAGAACATCGACACCGGCCTGGGCGTCGAGCGCATCGCGTTCATCAAGCAGGGCGTCGAGAACATGTATGAGATCGACCAGGTGCGCCCGGTGCTCGATCTGGCGTCGACGCTGTCCGGCAAGCGGTACAGCGCCGAGCACGTCGACGATGTGCGCATGCGGATCATCGCCGACCACGTGCGCTCGTCGTTGATGCTGATGACGGATGGCGTGACGCCCAGCAACGAGGGCCGCGGCTACATCCTGCGTCGCTTGCTGCGCCGCTCAGTGCGCTCGATGCGCCTGCTGGGCGTGGACGCGCCGACCTTCCCCGAGCTGTTCAACGCCTCCCGGGTCGCGATGCGCGACGCCTATCCCGAGGTCGAGGAGCAGTGGGAGCGCACCTCCCGCCTCGCGATCGCCGAGGAGGAGACCTTCCGCAGCACGCTGGCCAGCGGCACGACCATCCTCGACCTCGCGGTCGAGGACACGCAGAAGAAGGGCGAATCGGCCCTGCCGGGCGACACCGCGTTCCTGCTGCACGACACCTTCGGCTTCCCGATCGACATGACGCTCGAGATCGCCGAAGAAGCGGGCCTCACGGTCGATCGCGCCGCGTTCGACCAACTGATGACCGAGCAGCGCACGCGCGCCAAGGCGGATGCCAAGGCGAAGAAGCGCGCCCTGGCCGACCTCTCGGTGTATTCCGAGATGCGCGCGGCGGGTGAGACCGTGTTCACCGGCTATGACTATCTGCAGACCGACTCGAGGGTGCTCGGCATCCTCGTCGACGGGCAGCCGGTGACCAGCGCGTCGGTCGGCGAAATCGCCGAGGTGATCCTCGCCGAGACCGCGCTCTATCCGGAGTCGGGCGGTCAGGCCGCCGACGCCGGAGCGATCGTCGGCAACGGCTTCGATCTCGAGGTGCTCGATGTTCAACGCCCGGTGAAGGGACTGATCAGTCACACCGTCCAGGTGCGCTCGGGCGAGGTGTCGGTGGGTGCCGAGGCGACCAGCGTCGTGGACCCGGTGTACCGGCACTCGGCGGCGCAGGCGCACTCCGCCACCCATCTCGTGCACGCGGCGCTGCGGCAGACGCTCGGCTCCGAGGCGCACCAGTCCGGCTCGTACAACAAGGCCGGCTATATGCGGCTCGACTTCGCGTGGAATCAGGCGCTGTCACCCGAGACCCGCAGCGAGCTCGAAGAGATCGCCAACAATGCGGTGCGCGACAACCTCGAGGTGACCACGCGCATCCTGCCGATCGCCGAGGCGAAAGCGGCGGGCGCCATGGCGCTGTTCGGCGAGAAGTACGGCGACACCGTGCGCATGGTCGACATCGGCGGCCCCTGGTCGCGCGAGCTGTGCGCAGGCACGCACGTGCGCACCTCGGCAGAGGTGGGCCTGGTCAACCTGGTGAGCGAGTCGTCGGTGGGCTCGGCCAACCGGCGCGTGGAGGCCCTGGTCGGGCTCGAAGCGTTCCGCGATCTGGCCGCCGAGCGCGCCCTGGTGTCGACGCTCACCTCGTCGCTGAAGGTGCCGCGCGATCACCTTCCGCAGCGCATCGAGTCACTGGTGGCCGAGTTGAAGGCGGCCGAGAAGAAGATCGCCTCGTACGAATCCGCCGCACTGTCGAGCCGCGTGCCCTCCTTGGTGAAGTCGTCGTCGCGGCTGGGCAAGTATCTGACCGTCATCGAGGATGTCGGCGCGCTGTCGTCGGCCGACGAACTCCGGTCGCTCGCGACCTCGGTGCGCGAGCGCCTCGGCAGCGAGCCATCGGTGGTCGCTCTGGCCGCCCACGTGGACGGCAAGCCGGCCGTGATCGTGGCGACCTCGCCTGCGGCACGGGAACTCGGCGCCAAGGCCGGCGTGCTGGCGAAGCAGGCCGCCGGCGTGCTCGGGGGCGGTGGCGGCGGCAAGGACGACCTCGCGCAGGGCGGCGGCAACGACATCCAGGCGATCGGCGCGGCGCTGTCGGGCATCGCGACGTCGCTCGACGGCTGAGCCGGACGATGCGCGGCGGCGTGCGGGTCGGCGTCGACGCCGGCAGGGCGCGGGTCGGGGTCTCGATCTGCGACCGGGACGGGCTGCTGGCGACGCCGGTGGTCACCCTGAGTCGTGGTGACAGCACGATCGACGAGCTGCGCCGGCTGGTCGAGGAGCACGGCGCGATGGAGGTCGTGGTGGGTCTGCCGCTGTCGCTGCGTGGCGACGACACGGCCTCGACGGCCGACGCTCGCTCACTCGCCGCCGACTTGGCCGAGCAGCTCGAGGTGCCGGTCCGATTGGTGGACGAGCGGCTGTCGACGGTGTCTGCGCAGCGCGCGCTGCACCAGTCGGGACGCACGGTGAAGGCCTCGCGCCCCGTGATCGATCAGGTGGCCGCTGTTATCATCCTGCAGAACGCACTCGACTTCGAGCGCTCGGCGGGACGTCCGCCCGGCACGATCGTCGACCGGCACGGAGGACGCTGACGGTGGCTGAAGAACCGAGCTGGGACGACATCTTCCGGCCAGCAGGCGCGGAGCCGACCCGCCCGGTCACCCCCGCGGCGCCGGCCGGCCCCGAGCCGGTATCGACCGCCTTTCCGACGGCGCGGTTGTCCGATCCGTTCGCCGTGGCGGCGGCCGAGGCGCAGGCGGCTCAGAACGCTCCCGCCGACCCGAACCAGCCGGCCTCACGGCGCGCAGCCCGGGAAGCCGAGGCGAACGCCAACACGGCCGGGCAGCGCGGCGGTGCGCGCGGCGGTGCGCCGCGTGGGCGCACGGGCGGATCCGGCCGCGGCTCCCAGCCCCCCAGGAAGAAGCGCCGCCTGGGCTGGCTCTGGGCGCTGCTCATCGTCGTCGTCCTGATCGCCGGAGGCGGCGTCGCGGGCTGGGTCATGTTCGAGCCGCAGATCCGCCACGTTCTCGGCTGGGAAGCCCCGATCGACTACACGACGACCGGGAACGGGACCAAGGTGACCGTCGTCATCCAATCCGGCGATATCGGCTCCGATGTCGCGAAGACGCTCCAGCAGGCGGGCGTCACCAAGACCTTCACCGCCTTCTACCAGCTGCTGCTGAAGAAGCCGGACGTGACCTTCGAGCCGGGCAGTTACTCGCTGCAGAAGCAGATGAGCGCGGCATCGGCCCTGGCCGCGCTGCAGGACCCCAAGAACAAGATCGTGCATGTCGCGGTGATCAAGGAGGGCGTCTCGGCGCAGAGCGCGTACGTGCAGCTCGCCGCGGCCACCGGGCTGCCGGTCGCCGACTTCCAGGCCGCCGCCAAGGACTACCTGGCGCTGGGTGTGCCCGCGGGTGCGCCCAGCATCGAGGGCTTCCTGTTCCCGGCGACCTACACCTTCGACCCGGGTGTTACGGCGCCGAAGGTGCTCAAACAGCTGGTGACGACCATGATCCAGCACCTCGACAAGGCGGGCGTCGCACCCGCCGATCGGCTGAAGGTGGTGACACTGGCCTCGATCGTGCAGCGCGAGTCGGGCCCGAGCGTCGCCGACATGCACAAGATCGCCCGGGTGTTCCAGAATCGGCTCGACCAGGGGATGCGGCTGCAGTCGGACGCGACCGTCGCCTATGGCACCGGCCACACCGACCGCGTCACGACGACGGATGCCGAGCGAGCCGACGCGAGCAATCCGTACAACACCTACGCGCACGACGGGCTGCCGGTCGGGCCCATCGGTCTTCCGGGGGATGCCGCGATCGACTCCGCGCTGCATCCGACTGCCGGCCCGTGGTTGTACTTCGTCGCGGTCAACCTCAAGACCGGCGAGACGGTGTTCTCGACCACGATCGCCGAGCACGATGCCGCCGTGAAGCAGTGGCAGGCCTGGTGCCGCGCGAGCGCGGAGAACGCCGCGTACTGCAAGTGAGCAGCGCCGAAGGCGAGGGCGCGGGCGCGACCGGCACCGCACGAACCCTGGCCGTGCTCGGATCGCCCATCGCCCACTCGAAGTCGCCCCGCTTGCACGCCGCCGCGTACCGCGAACTCGGGCTGCCCTGGACCTACACCGCGGTCGAGGTGGTCGAGGGCAGCCTCGGCGCCTTCGTCAACACCTGCGACGCCAGCTGGCGCGGACTCTCGTTGACCATGCCGCTCAAGCGCGAGGTGCTGCCGATGCTGGCATCCCGTTCCGCGTTGGTCGAGACGGTCGGCGCCGCCAACACCGTGCTGTTCGACGACGAGATGGGGATGCACGGCTTCAACACGGATGTCGCGGGCATCGTCGCCGCCTTCGCCGACCACGGGGTGTCGGCCCTCGACCGCGTGCGGATCCTGGGCGGCGGCGCGACCGCGGCGTCGGTGCTGGCAGCGGTCGCGCAGCTGGGGGCGGATCGGGCGCTGGTGGAGGCGCGCGATCCCGGACGTGCGGCGGCCCTTGCGCCCCTGGCCGCGCGCCTCGGCATCGACCTCCGGATCGCCCGCCTCGGTGATCACACCGGCGCGGGAGACGACAGCAGCGGCGCTGTGATCTCGACCCTGCCGGGCAGTGCGGAGCACGGCCTGTCCTTCTCCGAGGAGGTCCGTCGGCATGCCGTGCTGCTCGACGTGGCCTACGAGCCATGGCCGAGTGAATTGGCTCCTGCCTGGTCCGCCGTGGGGGGCACCGTGGTGAGCGGGCTCGAGATGCTCCTGCACCAGGCCATCGGGCAGGTGCGGATCTTCGTCACCGGCGGCGAACACGGCGCGCTTCCCGACGAAAAGCGGGTGGTCCAGGCCATGCGGGAGTCCGTCGGGCTCTAGACGGTCTGGGCACGACCGGCTCTCTGAAAGAATGGCACCATGCTGCGTTGGTTGACCGCCGGTGAGTCGCACGGCCCCGAGCTGGTGGCCGTGCTCGAGGGCCTTCCCGCCGGCGTGCCGATCAGCCGCGAGGCGATCCAGGCCGACCTCGAGCGCCGCAAGCTCGGTTACGGCCGCGGCGCGCGCATGAAGTTCGAGCAGGACGAGCTGAACTTCTCGGGCGGCGTACGGCACGGGCTCTCGATGGGCAGTCCGATCGCGCTGCGCATCGGCAACACCGAGTGGCCCAAGTGGGTCGACGTGATGAGCGCGGATCCGGTGGATGCCGCGGCACTCGAGTCCGGCCGAGGTGCTGCCCTCACCCGCCCGCGCCCGGGTCACGCTGACCTGGTCGGCATGCAGAAGTACGGATTCGACGACGCCCGGCCCGTGCTCGAGCGGGCGAGCGCTCGGGAGACCGCGGCGCGCGTGGCCCTGGGCGCGGTGGCGCGCGCCTTCCTCGGCGAGCTGGGCGTCACGCTGGTGAGCCACACCCTCTCCATCGGTCCGGTGCGGGTGCCCGAGGGCGCTCCGCTGCCGACGGCCGCCGACGTGAGTGCGCTCGACGCCGACCCGTTGCGCTGCTTCGACCCCGCGACATCCATTCGCATGGTGGCCGAGGTCGATGACGCGCACGACACCGGCGACACGCTGGGCGGGATCGTCGAGGTCTTGGCCTACGGATTGCCGCCGGGGCTCGGCAGCTACGTGCAGGGCGACCGCAAACTGGATGCCCGCCTCGCCTCGGCCCTGATGAGCATCCAGGCGATCAAGGGCGTCGAACTCGGCGATGGCTTCGAGACCACGCGGCGTCGCGGTTCGCAGGCTCACGACGAACTCGTGGTGCTGCCGGACGGCTCAGAGGACGGGCTGATCACCCGGCTCAGCGACAAGGCGGGCGGAACCGAGGGCGGCATGAGCACCGGGACCCTGTTGCGGGTGCGCGCCGGCATGAAGCCGATCGCCACCGTGCCCCACGCGCTGCGCACGGTGGACGTCGCCACCGGAACCGCCGCCGCGGCCCATCACCAGCGGTCCGACGTCTGCGCGGTGCCCGCCGCCGGCGTGGTGGCCGAGGCGATGGTCGCTCTGGTGCTGGCCGACGCGATGCTCGAGAAGTTCGGCGGAGATTCGGTGGGAGAGACGAAGCGCAACCTCGACGCCTATCTGGCGGCCATTCCGAGTTCGCTGCGCACCGCATCGAGCTCGGCCCCGGAATGAACGCCGGGCCGCCCGTGGTGCTGATCGGGCCGATGGGCGCGGGCAAGACCCGCATCGGCAAGCGCGTTGCACGCATCCTGGGCACCGGATTCGTGGACACCGACAAGGTGATCGTCGCGTCGCACGGCGCGATTCCGGCGATCTTCGCGTCGCAGGGCGAGGCGCACTTCCGCGCGCTGGAGCGGGCGGCCGTCGTCGACGCGCTGGCCGGCGACGACGTGGTCGCCCTCGGCGGAGGCGCGGTGCTCGACGACCAGACCCGTGCCGATCTCACCGCGCACCGGGTGGTGCTGGTGACCGTGACGCCCGAAGCGGTCGCGCCCCGCATCGCCAACGCCCGGCGACCGCTGCTTCGTGACGGACTGACCGACTGGGAGCGCATCTACGCCGAGCGCCGCCACCTGTACGAGCAGCTCGCCAAGCTGACGGTCGACACCTCGCACCGTCCGATCGATGCGGTGGCGAAGGAGGTGGCGACGTGGGCGACGACGGCGTGACCGAGATCCCGGTCGCCGGAACGCCGGGCTACTCGGTGTTCGTCGGGCGGGGGCTGCAGCAGCGGTTGGCGGACTACCTGGGCCCGCGCGTCCGCAAGGTGCTGATCGTGCACGCACCTTCTCTGGGTGCGCGCGCCGAGGCCTTGCGCGAGCAGCTGACGCCGGCGTACAAGGTGCTGCTCGCCGAAGTGCCGGATGCCGAGGCGGCCAAGCGGGTCGAGGTCGCCGCGTTCTGCTGGCAGGTGATGGGCCAGACCGACTTCACCCGCTCCGACGCCGTGGTCGGACTCGGCGGGGGAGCCACCACCGACCTGGCCGGGTTCGTTGCGGCGACCTGGCTGCGCGGAGTCGATCTGATCCAGTTGCCCACCACCGTGCTCGGCATGGTGGACGCCGCGGTGGGCGGCAAGACCGGGATCAACACCGCAGAGGGCAAGAATCTTGTGGGGGCGTTCTGGGCGCCACGCGCCGTGCTCTGCGACCTGGACGCGCTCGACACGCTGCCACGCAACGAGATCCTGGCCGGATACGCCGAGATCGCCAAGGCCGGCTTCATCGCCGAGCCCGACATCCTCGACACCATCGAGGCCGATGTGGATGCCGCCACCGATCCGCATTCTCCGCAATTCCGGCGCAATCTCGAGTTGGCCATCGCGATGAAGGCCCGCGTCGTCGGCGAGGACTTCACCGAGCAGGGGCTGCGCGAGATCCTGAACTACGGCCACACGCTCGGTCACGCCATCGAGCACGCCGAGCGCTACCAGTGGCGGCACGGCGCGGCGATCTCGATCGGGATGGTCTTCGCCGCCGAGCTGTCACGTCTCACCCGCTCGCTGTCCGACGACGCCGTCGATCGGCACCGGCGCGTGCTCGGGCTGCTGTCGCTGCCCACGACGTACCCGGCCGGCCGTTGGCCGACCCTGCTGGCGACGATGAAGCGCGACAAGAAGGCCAGGGGCGACCTGCTGCGGTTCATCGTGCTCGACGACATCGGCCGCCCGACGACGCTCACCGGACCCGAGGAGCAACTGCTGTTCGCCGCCTACCAAGAACTCGCCGATCCCGCCGGTTGAGTAGCGGCGAAGCCGCGTGTCGAAACCGCGTGTGAGCAACGGGAGACGTCTTCGCGCTCCGCATGCCAGCATCGCCCGATGCCCCACGTCTACATCCTGGAGTGCTCAGATGGGTCGTACTACGTCGGCAGTACGCGGGATCTCGAGCGTCGGTTTGTCGAGCACGCATCCGGAATCGGCGCCGTGTACACCCGCACCAGGTTGCCGGTCGTTCTCGTCTTCGCCGAGGAGTACGCGCGCGTCGACGAAGCCTACGCGCGTGAGAAACAACTTCAGGGCTGGTCACGTGCCAAGCGGCAAGCTCTGATCGCTGATGCTGCCGAACGGCTTCCTGACTTCAGCCGAAGCAGCTACCGCCGTCGAGCTGATTTCGACACGCGCCCGTAGGGCGCTACTCAATCAGCGGATACGCTCACTCCTATGGCTCGCGTGCTTGTTCTCAACGGACCGAACCTCGGGCGGCTCGGCAGCCGCGAGCCGGATGTCTACGGGGACCAGGACCTGAGCGCGCTGCGTGTTCTGCTGGCCGAGCAGGCCGGCGCCGATGTCGAGATCGACCTGCGCCAGACCGACGACGAAGCCGAGTTGATCGGCTGGCTCCATGAGGCGGTGGATGCCGGCGTGCCCGTCATCCTCAATCCCGCCGCCTTCACGCACTACAGCTACGCACTGCGCGACGCCGCAGCCCTGGTCACGAAGGCGGGACTGCCGCTGGTCGAGGTCCACATCAGCAACCCGCACGCCCGCGAGGAGTTCCGGCACACCAGCGTGATCTCGGCCGTCGCCACCGGGGTGATCGCCGGATTCGGGTTCGACTCGTACCTGCTGGCGTTGCGGGCGGTCGCGTCGGCGGCCTGACGGCTCCCGTACACTCGTGGGGGCGCTTTCGGCGCCGGGTCTCGATACGCCGCACGCGGCTACTCGACCGCCAAGACACGAATGGAATGCGAACGACATGGCCTCCGACACCAGCGACATCAAGAACGGCGCCGTCCTCAACATCGACGGACAGCTGTGGACCATCATCGAGTTCCAGCACGTGAAGCCGGGCAAGGGCGGCGCCTTCGTGCGCACCAAGGCCAAGAACATCATGAGTGGCAAGGTCGTCGACCGCACCTTCAATGCCGGCACCAAGCTCGAGTTCGCGACGGTCGACCGCCGCGACTTCACCTACCTCTACCGCGACGGCGACGGCTTCGTCTTCATGGACACGACCGACTACGACCAGACGACCGTCCCGGCCAAGATCGTCGGCGACGCCGCGAACTACATGCTCGAGAACCAGACCGTCACGATCGCCATGAACGACGGCCAGCCGCTGTACGTCGAGCTTCCCGCGTCGGTGATCCTGGAGGTCACCTACACCGAGCCCGGCCTGCAAGGCGATCGCAGCAGTGCGGGCACCAAGCCGGCGACTCTCGAGACCGGGGCCGAGATCCAGGTGCCGTTGTTCCTCGAGACCGGCACCAAGATCAAGGTCGACACCCGCACGGGCGACTATCTCGGTCGCGTCTAGGCGCTGCCGACGATGAGTGCCCGCAGCAAGTCGCGCAAGCGCGCCATCGACATCCTGTTCGGCGCGGATCTGCGCGAACTGCCGATCGCCGCTCTGCTCGACGAAGAGGCCGGACGAGCCGAGGCGAACCCTCAACGCGAATCGTCCTGGCCCTATGCGCGCGACATCGTCGAGGGCGTCGACTCGCACCTGAGCGAGTTGGATGCCGCGATCCGCGAGCACGCACAGGGCTGGCCGCTCGAGCGCATGCCGGTGCTCGACCGGGCGATCGCCCGCATCGGCGCGTGGGAGATCCTCTACAACGATGACGTCCCCGACGGCGTGGCGATCGCCGAGGCCGTCGAGTCGGCCTCCGTGCTGAGCACCGAGGACTCCGCGGGCTTCCTCAACGGGGTTCTGGGGGCCATCGCGCGCGACAAGGCGCACCCCGCGGCGACCGCCTAGGGCTGCGGGTCCGCCCCGATCGTCGCGAGCCGCTCGAGGGCGGGCAGCGCGTCGCGCAGGGTCGCGACCTGGTCGGCATCCAGCTGGGCCAGCAGATCGGCCAGCAACTCGGCGCGCGTCGAGCGGGCCCGCAGCACTTCGTGCTCACCGTCAGCCGTCACGGTGACCAGGATCGAGCGGCCGTCCCGGCTGTCCGGCTGCCGGGTGACCAGCCCCCGTTTCTCGAGGTCGCGCAGCGTGCGCGTCATCGTCGGCGCGCTCACGAACTCGCGTTGAGCGAGATCGCCGGGACGGATCGGCCCGGAACGGAAGATGGTCGCCAATGCGTTCAGATGCCCCTGCCCGAGCCCTTGGCCGGCCGCCAGCATGCGGCGGTTGGCGCGTCCGATGGCGAATGACAGCCCACGCGACAGCTCGGCGAGCGAGGAGGGGTGAGTATCGGGCATGGGACGAGGATACGAGTCCGCCCGGCGCCCCTGTTAGGCTGAAGCAGATCGACATCCTTTAAGTCCGTCCGGAGAGGCGGGGAAGGAGGTCAGAATGGCTGCACGGACCGTGCTGCACCAGGCTGACATCGCCCGGGCGCTGACCCGCATCTCGCACGAGATCCTCGAATCCGATCGCGGATCCGGTCTCGTCATCCTCGGCATTCCCACCCGCGGCGTCGCCCTTGCCCAGCGGATCGGGACCATCCTCGAACAACTCGCACCCGGATCGGCCCAGGTCGGCGCCCTCGACGTGACGATGTACCGCGACGACCTGGCGAAGCAGCCGACCCGCACCCCGAGCCCGACCTCCGTGCCGCCGGATGGAATCGACGGCAAGACCGTGGTGCTGGTCGACGACGTGCTCTACTCCGGCCGCACCATCCGAGCCGCGCTGGATGCTCTGAACGATCTCGGCAGGCCTCGCGCTGTGCGCCTCGCCACCCTGATCGACCGCGGGCACCGCGAACTGCCGATCCGCGCCGACTTCGTCGGCAAGAACCTCCCGACCTCGAACAGCCAGCGCATCTACGTCAAGTTGCTCGAGATCGACGGCCAGGATCTCGTGGCGATCTTCGACGAGGAGGATCACGGATGACGGCGCTGCGGCACCTGCTCTCGGTGCGCGATCTCGATCGCGAGGCCGCTGTCGGCATCCTGGATCTGGCCGAGGACATGGCGGACGTGGCGACCCGGGCCGTTCCCAAGCTGCCGACCCTGCGCGGCCGCACGGTAGCGAACCTGTTCTTCGAGGATTCGACGCGCACCCGGCTCAGCTTCGAGGCGGCAGCCAAGCGGCTCGGCGCCGACGTGATCACCGTGAGCGCGAAGGGCTCGAGCGTCTCGAAGGGCGAGTCGCTGAAGGACACCGCGCAGACCATCGCCGCCATGGGCATCGACGCCGTCGTCCTGCGGCACGGCGCCAGCGGTGCGGCGCGGGTGCTGGCCGACAGCGGCTGGATCGACGCCGCCGTGGTGAACGCGGGCGACGGGACTCACGAGCACCCGACCCAGGGGCTGCTCGACTCCTACACGATGCGCAAGGCCGTGCACGGCGAGGGATCGCGCGGCACCGACCTGCGCGGCCTGCGGGTCACGATCGTCGGCGACATCCTGCACTCGCGGGTGGCCAGATCGAACGTCTGGCTGCTGCAGACGCTCGGGGCCAGCGTGCACCTGGTCGGTCCCGAGACGCTGCTGCCGCAGGGGATCGACAGCTGGCCGGTGACCAGCGGCACCGACTTCGACGCGGCCCTGGACGAGAAGCCGGATGTGGTGATGATGCTGCGCGTGCAGAGCGAGCGGATGCTGGCCGCCTACTTCCCGAACGAGCGCGAGTACGCGCGCCAGTGGGGGCTCGACGACGTCCGGCTGGCCCGGCTCGCCCCGGATACGATGGTGATGCACCCCGGCCCGATGAATCGCGGGCTCGAGATCTCGTCGGCCGCAGCCGACTCGGCCCGCTCGCTCGTGCTGGATCAGGTCACCAACGGGGTGTCGATACGGATGGCGGTCTTGTACTTGATGCTCGCGGGATCGGAGCAGAGCGCATGACGCTGCTGATTCAGGGCGCGACTCTTCCCGATGGCTCGCGCACCGATCTGCTGATCGACGGCGGCGTGGTCGCCGAGCTGGGATCGGGACTGTCGCGTGCCGGCGCGACCGTGATCGACGCCGACGGACTCCAGGCCCTCCCGGGACTTGTCGACCTGCACACCCACCTGCGCGAGCCGGGCTTCGAGCAGAGCGAGACCGTGCTGAGCGGCTCGCGAGCCGCGGCGGCCGGCGGATTCACCGCGGTGCACGCCATGGCCAACACCTCTCCGGTCTCCGACACGGCCGGCGTCGTCGAGCAGGTCGCCTCACTGGGAGATCAGCACGGCTACGTCACCGTGCGCCCGATCGGTGCGGTCTCGATGGGGCTGGCCGGCGAGCGGCTGAGCGAGATCGGCGCGATGGCGCAATCGCGCGCGGCGGTCCGCGTCTTCAGCGACGACGGAAAATGCGTCGCCGACGCCCTGCTCATGCGCCGGGCGCTGGAGTACGTGAAGACCTTCGGCGGCGTCATCGCCCAGCACGCCCAGGAGCCCCGACTCACCGAGGGCGCCCAGCTCAACGAAGGCGCCCTGAGCTCGGAACTGGGGCTGGCCGGTTGGCCAGCCGTCGCCGAGGAGGCGATCATCGCGCGCGATGTGCTCCTCGCCCAGCACGTCGGAGCGCGCCTGCACGTCTGCCACGTCTCCACGGCGGGCAGTGTGGAAGTGGTCAGATGGGCCAAGGCGCGCGGCATCCTGGTCACCGCCGAGGTCACGCCGCACCACCTGCTGCTCGACGAGCAGCTCGCCGCCGGATACGACGCTCGGTTCAAGGTGAACCCGCCGCTCCGGCGTGCGGAGGATGTGCTCGCCCTGCGGGCTGCCCTGGCGGACGGGGTGATCGACATCGTCGCGACCGATCATGCGCCGCATCCGATCGAGGCGAAGGAGTGCGCCTGGCAGGAGGCGGCGTTCGGGATGGTCGGCCTCGAGAGCGCGCTGAGCGTCGTTCAGGCGGCAGTCGTCGACACCGGCCAACTGACCTGGAGCGACGTCGCCCGGGTGCTCTCGAGCACGCCCGCCGAGATCGGGCGGCTCTCGGGCTACGACGCGCCGTTCAGGGTCGGGGCGCCGGCGCATCTCACCCTGATCGACCCGTCGGTCCGCCGGCCCTTCAGCATCGAGCAGTTGCGCGGCAAGAGCGTGAACTCGCCTTACCTGGGCCGCGAGCTGCCGGGCCGCGTGGTGGCGACCGTGCATGCGGGCGTGCCCACCGTGCTCGACGGCGAGCTCCGACCCGTGGAGGAGGTGGCGGCCCGTGTCGCCGACTGAGTGGCTGACGGTGGCGTCGGTGGTGATCCCGCTGGCGGTCGTCGGCATCCTGATGGCCTGGGGATGGCGCGCCCTCCGCCGCCGTCAGGCCGATGTCAACGGGCTCGCGCCCGTTCCACGCGAGCCGGGAGCGCCGGTGCTCACCGAGGACCTGCTGTACGTGGCGACGACCCGCGCCGACCAGCCGCTCCAGCGCATCGCGGTGAAGGGGCTCGGCTTCCGGGCGCGCGCGGTGCTCACCGTGACGAGCGGCGGCATCCTGCTCGAGCTTGCCGGGGGCGAGCCCGGATTCATCCCGGCGGCCGCGCTGCAGGGGGTCGGACGCGCCACCTGGACCATCGACCGCGCCGTCTCGAACGACGGCCTGGTGTTCGTCCGATGGAGCGACGCGCCGTCAACGACTCCCGCCGCCGCGGCCCTCGACAGCTACGTCCGCTCGGCAGACCCCGACGCCCTGATCGCCGCCATCCACCCCCTGATCCCGACCCCCCGTGAGGCCGCCGCGTGATTTCTCCAGACCCTGCCGTTCTCGTCCTCGAAGACGGCACCCGGTATCCGGGCCGCGCATACGGCGCCCGGGGCCGCACCCTCGGCGAGGCGGTCTTCACGACCGGCATGACCGGCTACCAGGAGACCCTGACCGACCCGAGCTACGCGGGACAGATCGTCGTCATGACCGCGCCGCACATCGGCAACACGGGAATGAACGACGAGGATCCGGAATCCCGTCGGATCTGGGTCTCGGGCTACGTCGTGCGTGATCCCTCGCGGGTGGTCAGCAACTTCCGCGCTACCAGCAGCCTGGATGACCAGCTCGCCCGGAACGGCATCGTCGGAATCAGCGGCATCGACACGCGCGCCGTCACGCGCCGGTTGCGCGATGTCGGTGCGATGCGGGCCGGTGTCTTCTCGGGCCCGGATGCCGCCCTCACCGCCGACGAGCAGCTCGCGATCGTGCGCAGCAGCCCCGAGATGGCGGGGCTCAACCTCTCGGCAGAGGTGTCGGTCGGCGCCGCCCAGATCACGCCCGCCGCGTCACCGACCGGCGTGCACCTCGGCGCGCTGGCCGTGCTCGACCTGGGCGTGAAGCAGTCGACCGTCGACAACCTGGCGCGCCGCGGATTCGAGGTGCACGTTCTGCCGCAGAGCTCCACGCTCGAGCAGGTGCTCGCGATCCAGCCCGTCGCAGCGTTCTACTCGAACGGACCGGGCGACCCCGAGGCGTCCGATGCGCACGTCGCCCTGCTGCGCGGCATCCTTGACGCGGGGCTGCCGTTCTTCGGCATCTGCTTCGGCAACCAGTTGCTCGGCCGCGCGCTCGGTCTCGGCACCTACAAGCTGCCGTTCGGGCATCGCGGCATCAACCAGCCGGTGCTCGACAAGGCGACCGGCCGGGTCGAGATCACCGCCCACAACCACGGTTTCGCGGTCGACGCGCCGACCGACGGCGTCTTCGACAGCCCGAACGGCTACGGACGGCTCGAGGTCAGCCATGTCGGGCTGAACGACGGCGTGGTGGAGGGGCTGAACGCGCTCGACATCCCGGCGTTCTCGGTGCAGTACCACCCGGAGGCCGCGGCCGGCCCGCACGACGCCAACTACCTGTTCGACCGATTCGCCGATCTGGTGAGATCCGCCGCCCCACGCAAGGAAAGCATCTAGTGCCCAAGCGCCCCGACATCCAGAGCGTTCTCGTGATCGGCTCCGGCCCGATCGTGATCGGTCAGGCGGCCGAGTTCGACTACTCAGGCACCCAGGCGTGCCGCGTGCTCCGCGAGGAGGGCGTGCGCGTGATCCTGGTCAACCCGAACCCGGCCACCATCATGACGGACCCCGACTTCGCCGACGCGACCTACATCGAGCCGATCACCAACGAGGCGCTCGAGGCGATCATCAAGCTGGAGCGCCCGGATGCCGTGCTGCCGACGCTGGGCGGCCAGACCGCGCTGAACGCCGCGATCCGGCTCGACGAGGCGGGGATCCTCGCGAAGTACGGTGTGGAACTCATCGGTGCCAAGGTCGAGGCGATCAAGAAGGGCGAAGACCGCCAGATCTTCAAGGAGTTGGTCATCGAGTGCGGGGCCGAGGTGGCGCGCAGTCGCATCGTGCACACCGTCGACGAAGCCCTCGCCGCCGCCGATGACCTCGGCTACCCGATGGTGCTTCGCCCGTCGTTCACCATGGGCGGCCTCGGATCGGGATTCGCCTACGACCGCGAGCAGCTGGTGCGCATGATCACCGACGGGTTGCACCAGAGCCCGGTGCACGAGGTGCTGCTCGAGGAGTCCATCCTCGGGTGGAAGGAGTACGAGCTCGAGCTGATGCGCGACACGGCGGACAACACCGTGGTCGTCTGCTCCATCGAGAACGTGGATCCCGTCGGCGTCCACACCGGCGACTCGATCACGGTCGCGCCGGCCCTCACGCTCACCGACCGCGAATACCAGCGCATGCGCGATGTCGGGATCGACATCATCCGCGCGGTCGGCGTCGACACCGGCGGCTGCAACATCCAGTTCGCCGTCGACCCGAAGGACGGCCGGCTCATCGTCATCGAGATGAACCCCCGGGTGTCGCGTTCGAGCGCGCTCGCCTCAAAAGCCACCGGATTCCCGATCGCCAAGATCGCCGCAAAGCTCGCCATCGGCTACCGGCTCGACGAGATTCCCAACGACATCACCAAGGTCACCCCGGCGAGCTTTGAGCCGACCCTCGACTACATCGTGGTGAAGGTGCCGCGTTTCGCGTTCGAGAAGTTCCCC
>Ga0068858_100000299_pt1 | contig 53338 bp, 33 predicted proteins | sample KBSSwiS12_FD_66589 | JGI IMG/M metagenome (GOLD analysis project Ga0068858, IMG submission 66589) | Switchgrass rhizosphere microbial communities from Kellogg Biological Station, Michigan, USA - KBS Switchgrass S1-2 | ecosystem: Host-associated > Plants > Roots > Rhizosphere > Soil ...
CGTGCGGCACCTTGAGCTCGAGCACCATGATCGTGATGATGATCGCGATCACGCCGTCGCTGAAGGCTTCGAGCCGCCCCTTACCCATTCGCGCGCTCCCGCATCCACGCATCCGCCACGGCGCGTCCCTTCGCGAGGTCGTCCACGACGAGGATGAGCTGATGGTCGTGGTCCGAGTACTGGACCTCGATGTTCACGCCCGCTTCGGCCATCCGCCGCCCGATCTTCCCGAGCTGCCCCGGCTCGCCCTGGCGCAGCCGGAGCACCACCACGTCGTTCACGGCGAGCACGCGGATCTTCGCGGCCTCGAGGGCGCGGCGCGCGGCGTGACCGTCGGCGAAGAGGAAGTGAGCCACGCCGACGCCTCCCGCCAGGAAGGCGCCTCCCCCTTCGACGCTCACCCCAGCACGGCCGAGCGCCTCCCCCATCTCCGCGAGGGCGCCGGGCCGGTGGTCGAGCTCGATCGATAGATCGTGCAGAGGGTTACCCGTGGGCCGGGGTGGTCGGAAGGTCGTGGAGCACGGGCGCACTCTACACACGATGAGCGGGGGTGGTCAAAAGCTCGCGACAGCTCCCCCTCGAAGTTCCCTGTTCGTTTCCGCGATTTGGGACGTTCCTAGGGGCGGGGGGGTAGACCACGGCCGCACCCTTCCTGTTCCCACCCTAGACATCAGGATGACTCCAGGAGGGCACCACCCGTGCGCGCCAAACTCCCCGGGTACCCAAGGCGATTCCTCCCCAGGCTGGCACTCCTCGTCCCCCTTCTCGCGGCTCTTTTCCCTCGACCTTCACTCGCAGCTCCCAGCGCGACCACGGTTGCCCTCTCGGAGTCCGCGGCGCTTCGCGCCTCCGGGGTAAGCGACGCCATCCCCGTTCTCGGCCTGATCGCGAACATGACGGTGAGTGTCGGAGCGACCGCGGATCAGGTGATCAGCGCGACGGACGCCGACGGAGACCCGCTCACGTTCGGCAAATCCTTCGGTCCCGCGTTCGTCACGATCACGACGACGGACCCGGGCGCGGGAACCGCGCACGGGAACATCCACGCGGCTCCCGCGGTGTCCGACGCGGGCACGAGCACCATCGGAGTGACCGTGAGCGACGGCACCCTCACCGCCGCCACGTCCATGCAGGTGGACGTGGGAGGGACGGACCTACCGCCTGTTCTCTTGCAGCCCAATGACATGACCGTTCAGGCAGGGAAGATAGCGACGCAGGATCTCTTCGCGACCGACGGCGATGCGGACTTCCTCATCTTCTATCTCAAGGCGGGACCGTCGTTCGCGACGGTCAGCACCGTCGATTCCAGCGCCGGGACCGGTAGCCTCCGCGTCGCTCCGCCGCTCTCGCAAGCGGCGGGAGGTTACTCGGCGACAGTCGGTGTCACGGACCGCACGCTCTCGAGCGAGAAATCGCTCCAGATCACCGTGTCGCCGCGCGCCGAGACCGCTCCCCAGCTGGGGCTCCCGGCGAACGTGACCGTCAACGCCGGCAGCCTCCTGGACGTTGGAGCCACGGCGATCGATGCCGATGGTGATCCACTGACCTTCTCGAAGGCTTCCGGACCCGCATTCGCCACGGTAACGACCGTGAATCCGGGCACCGGACTCGGGACCGGGAACGTCCACCTGGCGCCACAGATCAGCGACGCAGGTGACTGGGCCATCACCGTCCGCGTCTCCGACGGTACGCTCACCGATCAGAAGACACTCTTCGCTCACGTGCCTGGACGGACCAATCATGCCCCGATCCTGAACGCGTTCTTCTCGCCCGTCACGATTCGCGCCCTGAGCGTGGCCAATATCTCGGTGTTCGCTTCGGACCAGGACGGCGACATCGTCTCGGTCGCGATTACATCGGGACCGGCGTTCGCCACGCTCACCCTGCTGGGGCAACAACCGGGCAGCACCCAGGCACAGATCCGGCTCGCTCCAGGCCTGAACGACCTCGGAAACACAGTCGTCCAGGTTCAGGCAACGGACGGTCTCGCGAGCGACTCGAAGAGCTTTGAAGTCGACGTCACCCCCGCGAACCGGTCTCCCGTCCTCGTTCCGCCGCAGAACATGACCATGATCGTCGGATCCATCGCGGAACAGACGGTGCACGCCTCGGATCCCGACGGAGATTTCATCTCGTTCGTCAAGGGAACGGGGCCCTCGTACGTCACGGTGTTCACGTCGCTCTCCAATCCACCCACAGGGATCATCCGACTCACGCCTGGTCAGACGGGCACGGCTTCCGCGAGCGTCATCGCCAAGGATTCCTTCGGGGGCCAGGACGAGGAGTTCTTTCAGATCACGGTCGAAGCGGGGACATTCCCCCCGGCATGCGGCCCCGAGACCTTCAACACGGACTCGCTGCCTTCATCCCCGGCGTACGCCGTCGAAGCCGCGGACCTGGACGGCGACGACATCCCCGACCTGGCGGTCGGCACGATCAATGAGCGCACAATCCAGGTACTCCGCGGGAACGGCTCCGGCGGCTTCGCTCCGGTGGTGACGCTCCCCACCCTCGGCGCACCCTACGACGTAGCGGTCGCCGATCTGAATGGCGATCTCATCCCCGACATCGCTTACACGGACTACGACCGGGGCACCCTCGGCATCTTCTTGGGCTTGGGTTCGTGCACGTTCGGCCCGCGGCAGGACAGGATCCTGTCCGGGTACGCGGGCCGTATGGTGGCCACCGATCTGAATCGGGACGGCAAGACCGACCTGGCCATCACGGTGTCGTACCCGATCTCTGGCGTCACGATCCTCATGAACCAGGGGAACGGAACCTTCGCGCCGCCGAAAGATTTCGCCCTCACCTACGATGTTCAGGATCTGACCGTCGGCGACGTCAACAACGATGGCTGGCCGGATCTGATCGCCGTCTTGTACAACTCCGCCCTCACTCTCATGCAAAATCTAGGGAACGGAACCTTCAGCCTGAAATCCATCCCAGCTCCCACATTTCCGAGCTTCGCCCGGCTGGCCGATCTCAACGCCGACGGGAATCTCGATCTGATCCTGGAAACGCAGAACAGTAATCTCGAGACCCGTCTCGGAAACGGTGACGGCACGTTCCAGCCCTCACGCCAGTTTCCCTCGCCGTACGGGACTGGCGAGATGGCCATTACGGATTTCAACGGCGACGGGAAACTTGACGTCGCCGTCGGGACCCAAACCGTTGCCTCCGTATTCCTGGGAGACGGAACGGGTCTCTTCGGCCCCAGGACGGAATTGCTGCCGGGAAATCATTGGGCGTACGGACTCGCGACCGCTGACCTCGATCTCGACCTCAGACCCGACCTCGTGGCGGCGCAGTATTCCCCGGCTGGCAACGTGTACCTGTTCCTGAATCGGGGCTGTGCGCCCAGTGGGGACCGTCCGCCCCACGTGATCGCGCCTCGAGTCGCACAGGTTGCGGAGAACGGGACCGTGACCCTCACCGTTACGGCCTCGGACGCGGACGGAGAGCCGATCGCTCAGCTCCGTGCGATCACGACCAGCCTTCCACTCGGAAACAATGCCGCCCTGGTCCCCAATCAGACCAAGACGTCGGGCGTGTTCACATGGACGCCGACGTCGATGGATGCTCGCCCCGATCCTTATCCGGTGATCTTCATCGCTTCGAACGGCTTGAGTGATTCGGCCACCAGTTACATCACCGTGACGAACTCGAACCGAGCACCCGCGGCGAATACCGGCGGGCCCTACACGGCGTTCCAGGACGTGGCCCTTCAGCTCCAGGGCGGCGGGTCGTCCGATCCCGACGGAGACGCGCTCACCTATGCCTGGCTCTTCGGTGACGGCACGAGCGCCAACGGCCCCGCGCCGATGCACACCTACCACGCCATCGGGACGTACGCGGTGGCGCTCACGGTTTCAGACGGGTTCCTGACCGGCCTCGGCACGACCACCGCGAGCGTGCTTGGGATCTTCCCGGCGCGGGCTTTCACGATGAACGGCAACAAGACGATCCGCTTGAATTCCGGGAAGCCCCAATGGTGCCTCGAGATCGAAGCGCTGAACGGGGCCTTTACCAACCAGGCGGTGGACCTGGCTTCCATCCGGATGAAGTCACCTGGAACCGGCTCGGTGAGCGAGATCCCGGCGATCGCGAGCAAGAGCTCCATCGGTGGAGATGGAGACGGCAATGGCGTGGAAGAGGTCGAAGCGTGCTTCGCGAAATCCGATCTCCGGCTCCTCTTCTCGAATCTCCATGGAAGCACACCCACGACGATCACCCTAGAAGGCTCGCTCCTGACCGGGGGCTTCTTCCGTACCACGATGGACGTCGCCGTCCAGGCGGGCAGCGGCGGGAAGCTGGCTGTTTCCCTCTCTCCGAACCCGCTCAACCCGTCCGGCGTGCTCACGCTCAAGCTGGAGCGCTCGGGACCTCTGCGTGTCTCGATCTATGACGTGTCGGGGCGTCTGGTGCGGCGGCTCGTGGACCAGTCAACGGCGGCGGCCGGTTATCACGACCTGTCTGTGGACGGACGGGACGACCAGGGCGTGAAGCTCGCGTCGGGCGTCTATTTCTATCGCATCGAATCGGCCGAGGGCATCGATGGCGGCCGCTTCACGATCCTCAAGTAGGAGCGATGACCATGCGAATCCGAGATCGCCGTCGCTGGGCCCTGGTGCAGGTCGTGGGACTCATGGCGCTGACGCCAATGGTCGCGCCCGGCGTGGCGCAGGCCCGACCGTGGAGCGAGTCCGCGTCGACCCCGCATCGTGCCGCTTCGATCATGGACAATGATCGTTTCCCCATTACCAATCTCGACCTCGTCGTGGCCAACCATGGCTCCTTCGGGTACAACCTCGCCACCGGGGGCGCTGGACTCGTCTATCCGCGAGGTAGCGGCCACACGGCCATCTTCGCCGCGGGGCCCTGGATTGGAGGGAAGGTGGGTGGTGAGCTCCGTCTCGCCATCGGCGATTACGGGCAGGAGTATGTACCGGGCCCCATGGTGGCCGGCGGATATCTGCCCGACTCACCCGACTTCCGTACTTACAAGCTCACGAGAGGCGACACCTCGAGCCCGGACTATGTCGGCTGGCCGGTCGGGCAGGGCGCACCCGTCGACGCTCTCGGCAATCCCGCACTGCTCGGTGACGCCATGTTCTGGAGCGTCTACAACGACGAGGACGCGACACGCCACAACCGCGCGAACACGAATCCGTTGGGTATCGAAGTGCAGCAGTCCACCTTCGGATTCGACACCAACGAGCTCCGGAATATCGTCTTCCTGCGGTTCCACCTACGAAACGCCTCGTCGGATGCACTATCGGACGCGTACTTCACGCTCTGGTCGGATGTCGACCTTGGAGGTTTTTCGGACGACCTCGCCGGCTGCGACCCGGCGCTCGGGCTTGGTTACGTCTACAACCAGACCAACAACGATGCCCAGTACGGCTCCGCGCCACCGGCGGTGGGCTTCCTCCTCCTGCAAGGGCCGATCGTGGATCAAGGCGCCGCAAACGACACCCTGGGGGTCACCGCCTTCCGGACCTCCGCGGGAGTCGACGATCCATTCACCGCATCGGCTCGGTATGCGACGATGCGCGGTCTCATGAACGACGGTTCGCCGATGCACGAGATGGGCAACCCGGGGCTGCCCGTGACGACGTACCAGTTCTCCGGCGATCCCGTGCAGGGGACGGGCTGGCGCGACACCGTGAGCGGTGACAAGCGGATCCTCCTCTCGTCGGGCCCGTTCGCGTTGGCTCCGGGCGAAACGCAGGACGTCTGGGCGGCCCTGGTCGTGGGACAGGGCTCGGACCGCCTCTCGTCCATCGCCGACCTTCGCTCGACCTCGTCGGTTGCACGCGAGGCGTACCGGCGCGGGTTCGTGCTCGCGCTTCAGATCTCCGCGCCAGCACAGCGCACCGTCGACGAGGGACAGGCGCTCGCGTTCGACGTCGGATCGCAGACGCCATTCGGTCAGCACGCATCGCTTCACATGGTCGAAGGCCCTCCCGGAGCAACGTTCCAGGATCACGGCGACGGGACCGGCACGTTCGCGTGGACCCCCGGCTTCGGCGACGCCGGGACCCATGAGGCGAGGTTCGAGGCGGTTCATGGCGATGACGTGAAGTCCGCGACGACCTCCCTGGTGGTAGGAAACGTGAATCGCGGCCCGACAGCGCGGGCGGGAGGCGGCTACTCGACGTTCCTCGGCAACCCGGTCACCCTCGACGCCAGCGCCTCCACGGATCCGGACGGAGACGCCCTCAGCTACCACTGGGATTTCGGCGACGAGACCGAGGGGACCGGAGCCGCACCGCAGCATACGTACGCCTACCGCGGAACGTACGGCGTGACGTTGACCGTGTCGGACGGATCCCTCTCCGACGTTGCCTTCACGTCCGTCGACGTGCTGGACCTCCTGAGCGCACGCGCCTTCACGACCGGTGGGAATCGTGCGATCAAGCTGTCCGGAGGGAAGCCCGAGTGGTGCCTCGAGCTGGAGCCTGTCGGGCACTCCTTCACGATCTCGGACCTCGATCTCGCCACGCTCGTCATGCACTCGCCGGGCACCGGCGCCGTGGACGAGATCTCGGCCGTGGGCGAGAAGACGGCGCTCGGGGCGGATCGCGATGGAAATCTCGTTCCGGAGATCACGGCCTGTTTCCGGAGCGACGATCTGGATCAACTCTTTTCGAAGCTTCACGGCACGAGCACCGTGAGCGTCACCCTGGCCGCGACGCTCTTCAATGGCGCCCCCGTTCAGGCGCCGCTCAGCGTCAGCGTGCAGGCCGGAGGCGGGGGGCAGCTCGCCGCGTCGGTCTGCCCCAACCCGCTCAATCCCTCCGGGATCATCACGTGGCGAACGGCCATCGCCGGGCCGCTCCAGGTGGACCTGTACGACGTGTCCGGTCGCCTCGTGCGGCGCCTGCGCGAGGAGCCGTGGGCCGCGGCCGGTTGGCATCAGGTCGCATTCGACGGTCGTGACGGGGCGGGGCGCGAGCTCTCGACCGGGGTTTACTTCTATTCGATTCGCGCGGCCGAGGGGATGGACCGCGGACGGCTGATGCTCTTGAAGTAGGCCGCTAGCCTCGAGCGGGACGCGCGGCCGAATTCGTTCGCAGAACGTCGATGGCCGCGCGGTCCAGCTCGAGCACGAATTCGGTGTAGGCCTCGATCAGCGCGAGGATTCGCTCGCGCGGACCCGCCCGCCACAGAGGACCGCCATAGAACGCGGCCTCGCTGGACTCCCGATGCTCCAGGCTGTCGAACGCGCGGATGAGGTAGTAGGAGCTCTCGTCGTGCGGCGACGGGCCGAAGGCCACCACGTCCATCCCGACCTGTCTCAGGAGAGGCATCGCTTCCTCGATGACGAGTCGGTGGAACTCGGCGCGCGTGCCCGCCTTCAGCGTGTAGGAACGGAACTCGACCACCCGGGTCATGCCCACGATTGCAGCTCGAGGATGTTTCCCTCGGGATCGGTGACGTAGCACCACGTCACTCGGGCCCCGGTCGCGGTCGTGAGCGTGACGATGTCCCCGACCGGCCGGCCGCCGGCGCGAAGAACTTCCTCGCGCGCTTCGTCGACCGACGCGACCTCGAACGCCAGATGCCCGAACCCCGGACGGTTGACACGTGGAGGCACCGCCGGCTCAGACACCGAGTAGTGGTAGATCTCGAGAGTCGGCCCGTTCGGTCCGTGCCCCGGCAGCCTCAAGTGCGCCCCGGTCAAACGCGCCCCGGGAATGCCGGTTCCGCGGTCGAGATCAGGCCCGACATAGTCCCGTTCGGGGGGCACGGGGACGCACCCCAGAACCTCTGCGTAGAACGCGGCCAGACCGCGCCAGTCCCGCGCGACCAGATTGGTGTGCACGTACTTGACCGCCTCGATCATGGCGGATCCCCTCCCCGGTCCCTTCCTTTTTTCCCATTCCCAAACCGGCTGTCGCTCCATGCTACGCTAAACGGAATCACGCCCTCCTGCCGGGGGGTGATTTCCCCGATCACCATGGACCCCGACGAGGATACCGCCATGCCGGCTTCCTGCACCGGACACGGCTCCCGCCTTCGCCCTCTGGCCCTGGCCGCGCTCGCAGCGGGGATGGCCGTCTTGAGCGCACTGCCGGCCCGTGCCCAGGTCATCGCGGCCGGGAATCTGGCCGACCTCACGCTGGAGCAGCTCAGCAACATCGAAGTCACCATCGCGACCCGCCGCGCCGAGCCGCTCTCCGACGTTCCCGCGTCCGCGTACGTGGTCTCGTCCGAGGACATTCGCCGCTCCGGCGCGACGAGCCTGCCCGAAGCCCTGCGACTCGCCCCCACGCTCCAGGTGGCTCGCGCGGACGCCAACCAGTACGCCATCACGGCGCGCGGATTCGGCAACGTCCTCGCGAACAAGATGCTCGTGATGATCGACGGGCGGGTCGTCTACTCCCCCCTCTTCTCCGGCGTCTTCTGGGAAGCGCAGGGAGTGATGCTCGAGGACGTCGACCGGATCGAGGTGGTGACCGGGCCAGGGGGCACGCTCTGGGGCACGAATGCGATGAACGGCGTCATCAACGTGGTGACGCGCTCGGCCGAGGAGACGCAAGGGGCGATGATCGACGCGGGCTCGGGGAACCACGACACGGTGGTCGGCGCGCGCTTCGGGCTCAAGCAGGGGTCGAAGGGACATCTCCGGGGTTACGGTCAGTTCTCGAGCCGCGACGACACCGAGCGTGGAACCAACCTGGATCTGGCGGATGCCTCGGATCGGTTGCAGACGGGCTTCCGCGGGGACTGGGGCGATGCCACGACGTCGATGACGCTGTCGGGCGATCTCTACCGCGGCAACATCACGCAACCCTCGGCCGGCGGCGACACGACCCGTGTCGTGTCCGGTGGCAACATCCTCGGGAACTGGGCACACAACTACAGGACCGGTTCGCAGATTCGCGTGCAGGGCTACTTCGATTACACGCAGCGGGAGCAGCCGGACGCGATCAACGAGTCGCTCCAGACCTGGGACATCCAGGCGCAGCACGGATTTCGCCCCAGCGAGAAGCACGACGCCGTCTGGGGCGCCGAGTACCGGTATCAGGCCGACCGCGTTGCCAATCTCACCTCGATCGTCGGATTCCTGCCACCCAATCGCGATCTCCGGACGACCTCCCTGTTCGGCCAGGACGTATTCTCCGTGCACGAGCGCGTGGAGCTGACGGGGGGCGTTCGCTTCGAGCGAAACGAGTTCACGCACTGGGAAGTGCTCCCAAACGCGCGACTCGCCTGGAAGCCGCGCGACGCGCGTCTCCTCTGGGCGGCGGCGGCGCGCGCCGTCCGCGCGCCGTCCCGAATCGATCGCGATTTCGTCTCGCCCGTCACGACGCCGCATTTCTTCCTCGCGGGCGGTCCGGGCTTCGATTCGGAGGTCGCCAAGGTGTTCGAGCTGGGCTATCGCGATCAGCCGACGCAGGACTTCTCGCTCTCGGTCACCGGATTCCATCACAACTACGATGATCTGCGCTCCCTGACGACGTCCCCGGACGGCCCGATCTTCGCGAACGGGATCGAGGGAACGAACACGGGCGTCGAGCTGTGGGGGAGCTACCGCGCGTCGGCCGCGTGGAGATTCACGGCGGGGTGGGTGCAGCAGTCGATCGACCTCGACGTCGCGCCGGGACACGCGGCGCTCGCCGGCACCGCCACGCTCGGCAACGATCCCAAGTCGTGGGGGCAGTTACGCTCCGCGCTCGACCTCGGGAATGTGGACGTGGACGCCGCGGTCCGCTACATGGGCCGCCTGCCCGACCCCGAGGTCCCGTCCTACGTTACGCTCGACGCGCGGGTGGGGTGGCATCCGAAGCGGGACTTCGAGGTGTCGCTCTCCGGATGGAATTTGACCGGAGGCTCCCATCCGGAGTGGGGAGTCCCGGGAGCGCGACCCGAGTTCGAGCGGAGCGTGTTCTTCAAGATCAAGATGGGTTCCTGACGACCTTTCGGCCCATGATCCGCTGGATCCTCCTCTCCTCGGCCCTCGTGGCCATCCTCCACGGTTCGGCGCGCGCCCAGAGCGACAACTCGGATCTGGAGCGCCGGGTCAAAGCCGCCTACCTCTACAAGTTCGCCGGGTACGTGGAGTGGCCGGACTCGCTGTTCCCCGACCCGACCACCCCCGTCCGGATCGCCGTGCTCGGGGACGACAAGCTGCGGGACGAGCTCGCAACCATGGTTCTGGGGCACACCGTGAACGGGCGTGCCGTGGTCGTTTCGGGGTACTCCGAGGAGGACTCGCTGGAAGGGGTCCACGTGCTCTACGTGGGCCGGCAAGAAACCTCGCGCCTGCCCAGGCTCAAGGACGACGCTCGCAAGCGGTCGGTTCTCCTCGTGTCGGAAGGTGATGACGCCATCGACAAGGGAAGCGTCATCGCCTTCGTCCTGAGCCGGCGCCGCGTCCGGTTCGACATCTCGGTGGCGTGCGCGACCAAGTCCGGGCTCACGCTGAGCTCGCGCCTCCTCTCGGTGGCGCGCACGGTGATGACGGCGGGATCATGATCTTTGGCGGGATTCGCCGGTCGATCCGGCGCAAGTTCATGCTGGTGGTGATGGCGACCACGCTCGTGGCTCTCCTTCTCGCCTCGATCGCGCTCGTCACCTACGACCTCCTCACCTACAAGCGCACGTGGGTCGCGGACCTATCCACGCAGGCGGACATCCTGGGTCTCGCGAGCGCTCCCGCGCTCTCCTTCCAGGATCCGAAGACGGCGCAGGAGAACTTGGGCCTCCTCTCGGTGCGCCCGAACGTGACCGCAGCCGCGATCTACACGGCCGACGGACGGATCTTTGCTTCGTACCGTCGCGATTCGACGGACACGACACCCTTGCCGGCGCGCCCCGGACCGGCGGGACACGAGGCCGGCGCGCGCCAGATCTCGCTTTTCCGTCCCATCGTGACTCCCGACGAGCAGCTCGGCTGGGTCTACCTGCGGGCCCGCTACGATCTGACCGCGCGGCTCATGAGCTACCTCGCCATCGTGGTCGGTGTCATGCTCGCGAGCTTGACCGTGGCCGCGATCATGTCGGTCGCGCTCCAGTCCTCCGTGATCCGCCCGATCCTCGCCATCGCGGAGGTCGCACACGAGGTGAAGGATCGCCGCAACTATGCGGCGCGCGTTCCCAAGACGACCGAGGACGAGACGGGGTACCTGGTGGAGACGTTCAACGACATGCTCGGCGAGGTGGGCCAGCGGACCGAGGATCTGGAGCGCGCGAATCGCAGGCTCGAGCAGGAGGTGGCCGTGCGGCAGAATGCGGAGCACGCGCTCATCCAGGCGGATCGCCAGAAGGACGAATTCTTGGCGACGCTCGCACACGAGCTCCGCAATCCGCTCGCACCCCTCCGGAACGCGCTCCACATCCTCAAAGTGGCGGGCCCCGGCTCGGAGGATGCGATGCTCGCGCGCGACATCATGGACCGCCAGCTCCGTCAGCTCGTCCGGCTCGTGGACGATCTTCTCGACGTCTCGCGCATCACGACCGGCAAGGTCGTGCTCCAGCGCGAGTCCGTTCCGCTCGCGGCCATCGTCGAGAGCGCGCTCGAGACGGTGCGCCCGTTCGTCGCCGAGCGCGCGATCTCGCTCTCGGTGGTCACCCCTCCCGTGCCGCTCATGCTCCGCGCCGATCCCACGCGGATGGCGCAAGCGCTCACGAACCTGCTCCACAACGCGACCAAGTTCACGGACGGTGGCGGGCGGATCGATCTCTGCGTGGAGCGCGAGGGTCTGGATGGCATCACGATCGTGGTCGCTGACACCGGGATCGGCATTCCGGCCGACATGCTGCCCTTCATCTTCGACATGTTCACCCAGCTCGACCGCTCGCTCGAGCGCCCCTATTCGGGTCTCGGCGTCGGTCTCTCGCTCGCGAAGCGCCTGATCGAGCTCCATGGAGGATCGCTCGATGCGGAGAGCGAGGGGCAAGGAAAGGGGACGCGATTCACCGCGCGGCTACCGGGGATCGTGATGTTCGAGCCGAGCCCAGCGGGATCCTCCACCGGCGGCGGCGCGTCCGCGACGCCCGCGCGACGGCGCGTCCTCCTCGCGGACGACAACGCCGACTTCACGTCGAGCTTCGGGCTCATGCTCCGAAGCATGGGACACGAGGTAGTCGAGGCCTACGATGGAGCCGAGGCGCTTCGGATGGCCCGCTCGGCGCCTCCCGAGGTCGCGTTCCTCGACATCGGCCTCCCGAAGATGAATGGCTACGATCTCGCGCGAAGGCTGCGCGAAGATCCGGCGACGCGGCGCATCGTTCTGGTGGCCGTCACCGGGTGGGGCCAGGACGGGGATCGGAAGCTCGCGGCGGAGGCGGGCTTCGATCTCCACCTGGTCAAGCCGGTCGAATCCGCGCAGATCGAGACGATCTTCGCGGGGCTCGCCTCGACGCCGCTCCGCCCCGAGTAACGCGGCGCCGCCGGCGCCCTAGTTCCGCCCCTTGGTCCCGTCCCGCAGCACGATCTGCCCCTTGCGGCTATAGTCGATCGACTCGCCCAGGATCCGCGCGGCCTCCTGCGGCGCGTGGAAGCCGTTCGAGTTCTCCGCTTCCACGAAATCCAGCCGGAACTGGGCGAGGCGCTGATAGCGCCGCGCGGCCTCGAGCCGGGCCTCGGTCTGCCCGATCGACTGATAGTGCTTCACGTCCTCGATGAGATCGACGAGCGCGTCCATCGCCTGATTCCGCAGCTTGAACGTGCGGTCCTGGATGATCTCGACGCGCTGCTTGAGCTCGGCCTCCGGGAACTTGTGGCAGGTCTGGCAGGCGCGATTGATGTTGAGGAGCGGGCTCTGCACGTGGTGGTCGCTGATCTTGAGCGCGCCTTCGCGCATGTACGGCATGTGACAGTCCGCGCAGGCCACGCCCGACCGCGCATGGATGCCCTGGCTCCACATCTCGAACTCCGGGTGCTGTGCTTTCAATACCGGCGCGCCCGTGTCGGCGTGGGTCCAGTCCTTCTGCTGGATCTCGTCGTAGTACGCCTGGATCTCCTCGATCTTGATCCCCTTCGACCACGGGTAGGTGAGGCGCTTCTCCTTTCCTTTGAAGTAGTACTCCACGTGGCACTGGCCGCACACGTACGAGCGCATCTCCTGGCGCGTCGCGTCCTTGTTCACGTCGTAGTTCTGGATCCCCTGCGACGCCTTGAGCGCGCGGATGCCCTCCATGAAGCCGGGGCGCGTGACCCGCAGCTCCATCGTCTTGGGATCGTGGCAGTCGATGCAGGCGATGGGATGCGTGACCAGCTTCCGCGCGTCCGCGTAGGACATCGCGCCCATACGGTCGAACCCACGCGTGAGATCACCGTCGCCGAGCTTGCGGTACGGGACCACGATCGACGCATGGCACTGGAGGCAGGCGCCCGGCTGCGTGGTGACGAGCTGACGCCCGGTGAAGGTCTGGTCATCGAGCATGTAGGCATGCCCGCGCTCCTCGCGGAAGTCGACCGCGAAGGCATAGCCCGCCCACATGGTCTTGAGCCTCGGATCCTGCTCGAGGCGGGACTTGGCGACGATCGAGCGGGGATCCGCGGCCGTCGGCGTCCGCTCCTCGGCTTCGCTCCCGCCGTAGCGCGTGCGCACCATGTCGACCGTGCGCTTGTAGCCGTCATACTCGGCCGGGAAGTTCTTCCCCCAGACCGCCGGGTCCTCCGTGTTCTCGTTGATCTCGACCACGCGATAGAAGGGATTCCGCCCCTCCGCCTTCCGCTGGAAGATGTTGATGAGAAGGGCCGCGATGCCTCCGGCCGCGATCGCGGCGACGACCGCGACAATGAGTGCGTTCCGAATCGGAGATCCACCGCCTCGACGCATAAGCGCTCTCTCCTTGGCTCTAGGGGTGCCCGACGCTGCCGTGGCAGCGAATACAGGACGGGTCGCTGGACGGATGCCCCGCCGTCATCATCGCGACGATGGGGCCGTGGCAGCTCCGACAGTTGTGTTCGACGATCTCCCGATTGTGCGGCTTGATCTGGATGGGATCGGGAAAGTCGCCGAGCGTGAAATGGAGCGAGTGCCAGAAGCCGTTCCGGGCCTTCGTGGTCATCTTGCCGATGGGATCGTGGGGGGTGTGGCAGTCGTTGCAAGTCGCGGTCGCATGGTGGGTGGAGCGCACCCAGCCGTCGTACTGCTCGCGCATGATGTGGCAGTTGGCGCACGCGCGGGGATCGTTGGTGAGGTAGGCGCCGCCATGAGCGTAGGTGAAGGTGTAGAGCCCCACGCCCACCGCCAGGCCGACGGCGAGGCCGGCGAGCACGGCCGGAACGTCACGGATCGACCAGGAGCGACCGCCGCGTCCCCGAGGCGTCAGAGCGCCTCCCGACGGCGCGGCACGCTACACGATGTGTGTGCTCTGTGTGAAATCACGCGCCCCCTCGTCCTGCCCCGTCCCGGGCGGGAGCATAGAGGGACGGGGCGCGAGGGGCAACGCTCTAGGCAGGCGTAGCGCTACGCAGTGGCCGCGACCTCCACGAGGCGGGCGGCGCGGACGAAGCGCTACCGATCGATGATCCGGGCGGTCATGTCACCGAGCATGCCGCCCGGAGTATCGAGGCGCGTTGTAAGAGAAACAAAAGATTTGAGCCGAAAACGCTATACCGTCCGCCGGCCGCTGATGACGCTCAGCAGAAACACGACGATGGCGGCGACCAGCAGTAGGTGAATGAATCCGCCCACGGCCACCTTGGTGATCAAGCCCAAAGCCCAAAGAACAACGAGAAGTACCGCGATCGTAACCAGCATGTCTGAGTCCTCCTGGCCCCCCTACGGGTCCATGATGGACGCCCCGCGCGCCCATGATGGATGGACCAAGCAAGGAGCTTGCCGATGACCGAAGGGATTCCGCGCGCCGGTCAGCGGAACCGCATCTTGATCTTCCCCCACGTGGTCTTCTCGGTTGATGTGGGGCAGTCGTTCACCGCGCCGGGCGTGGGGTTGCAGCCCGTTCCCGGCGGGGTTCCCGTCCCCGCGTAGCGGTTGAAGCCGTCGAAGAGGACCCATTCGTCGCCAGGGCCGAGGCGCCCGGTGGACCGATCGGTCGCCCCCTCGATGGAGTTGTAGGTTTTGCTCTCCACCTCGACCGTGTCGGCTCCCTGGATCTGGAAGAGCCGAACCGTATCGCCCGAGTTGTTCAAGCTGAGTCCGCTCACGGTACGGCTCTGCGCTCGCTGCCAGTCCTCCGCCATGCGCCCCGTCACGAGCACGACCCCGCCCGGCGCCACGGAGCCCGTGAAGGCGTAACGGATGGTGGAATCGGCGTCCGAGACGAGATAGCCCGCGAGCGTCTCCACCGAGGCGCCGTTGTTCCGGATCTCGAGCCACTCGTCCTGCCGCGCGACGAACGCGCCGTCCCCGTCCCAGTCGCGCGAGGGTCCCGCGAGGATCTCGCTCAGCTGGATGGACGAGGCGATCGCAACCGAATTCATCGCCGACGCCCGTTTCACCACCGGCTCGTGCCGCAGCATCCCCGCGACCACGGCGATGGCCACGGTCAGCACCAGCACCCACAACGCAATCGCCCACGAACGCACCATGATCTCCCCCTTTCAGGAGTGTGGTTGGCGTCGGGGCGAATTGGATTCGTGCTTCAGGGCAGCGTGAGGGGCAACGTGCACGCTGTGGAGTGAGGCATTGGGGAGAGTTAACGGTGCTGGAACCTACATCACGGTGTCAAGCATGCATCGCGCGTTCGGCTTCGCGCTTCTCCATGGCCATTCCGAATGCGCTACGCCGACTCCCGATGCCTCGTGCGCCAGATGGCGCGGGGGGCGCCCTGGTCGGGGATGAGGCGCGGCAGATTCCAGAAAGCCGGCAGAACGAGAAGGAACGCCATCGCGCCGCCCCACACGGGGCTCGAGAGGGCCGCGGCGACACCGGGCGTGTTCAGCCACACGGCCAGCACGAGCGCGGCGATGAGCGCGCCGCGCAGATAGCCGCCGCCCAGGAACGCGACGGTGATCCCCGCGAATCCAAGCGGCACCGGCCAGCGCTCGAGCGCCACGGCGGGATCGGTCCAGAGCTGGAGCGCGCCCACGAGTCCGGCGCACGCGCCGCCGGCGGCGATCGTCAGCATCTGCATGGAATCCACATCGACTCCCGCGGCCACGGCGGCGAGCGGATTCGACCCCACGGCGCGAAGCTCGAATCCACGCACCGACGCGCGCAGGAGATGCGCGGCCAAGAGCCCCAATCCGATGCCCGCGGCGAGGAGCAGGATCCCCCATGCCATCACGAACGACGGCGCCAGATGGAGCCCAGGCGCCCAGGCGAGCGTTCGCGCGAGCGTGCCGAGCTGGATCTCGAGCGCGGGCGCGGCGGCGGGCTCGACGCCGAACGCGCGCGCGACGGGGATGAGCATGGCGGCGAGGAGGAGCCCGCTCAGGATCTCGTGGATCGCGAGCTTCCGCTTGAGCCAAGCCATCACCACGCCCACGAAGAGTCCGCCCCCCGCGCCCGCGATCAACCCCAGAAGGCCCTGGGCGCCGGGCAGGATGTCCGCGCTCCGCGCGACGAGCGACCCCGCGATGAAGCCGGCGAGGAACTGCGCGTGGATGCCAAAATTGAGAAGTCCCGCATGCAGCGGAAACAGGAACGCGAGCCCCAGGAACAGGAGCCCCGCCGCGGCGAGGACGATGTCCCCGCTCCAGGGGGGCCACCCCTGGCTCGATCCCGCGGCTGCGGCGATCAGATAGCTCCCCGTGAACAGCGCCACGAGGAGCGCCGCGTTCCCCAGAAGCACCCACGGTCCGCCGCGCGATCGTCCTGGAATCACGCCGCGGCTCCCGACATCTCGTCGATGATCATCTCGCGCGTGAGCGTTTCGGTGACCGGGATCCAGACGAAGCGCCCCGCCGCGAGCACCGCGAGCCGGTCCGCGACGCGCATCGCCTCCTCGGGCTCCTCGGTCAGCCAGAGCAGGCCGCTCCCGCGCTCGCACTGGAGCACGAGCGCGCGGCGCACGTATTCCTGCGCGGCGAGCGACAGGCCCTGCGCGGGCGAGCGAGCGATCATGAGCACGGGGTTCCGGAGCACCTCGCGCGCCACGATCACCCGCTGGCGGTCGCCGAGCTTGAGCTGGCGGAAGCGGTGGTGCGGCTCCGCTTCCGGAATCTCGAAGTCGCGCAGCGTGCGCACCGCGTTGCCGCGGACCGAGTCGTGTCGAAGGAAACCCTTTCGCGCGAAGGGGGGGCCGGCGGTCTGGCCGAGGATCAGGTTCTCCTCGATGGAGAATTCCGGGATCGCCTGATCGCGCGCGTGCGGCGGGTTCACGAAGCTGATGCCCGATTCCACTCGATGCCGCCGCGTGGACGCGATCATCTCCTTCCCGAGGAACTGCATGCTCCCACGCTCCGGTGAGCGGCTCCCGAGGAGCACGTCGTGGAGGAGATTGAGGCCGTCCGCCGGAGCGCCGACGATCGCGAGCACCTCCCCCGCCTTGACCTCGAACTCGAGGCCGGCGAGCGACGTCTCGCGGCCGCGGCCGCGCAACACAAGGTCCTCCATGCGGAGGAGAGGCTCGCCGGGCGTGTGATGTCCGCTCGGCGTCCTCCGGATGCCGAGTCCGCCCGTCCAGCGCTCGACCAGCGTCCCCTCCGAGCATTCGTGCGTCGTCACGGTGACCGGCTCCATGCCGCGCCAGAGGATCGTGACCGCTTCGGCATCGGGATAGGCGTCGCGCGGGAACGCGCTCGTGATGACGGCGGGAATCTTCTCCTCCGACGCGACGCGTCGGATGGTCGTGAGGAAGTGCCGCGCCTCGTGGGGACCGAGCTCGGAGGTGGGCTCGTCGAGGAGAAGGAGGGCCGGCTGCTCGGCCAGGGACGCGGCGAGCTCGAGCAGGCGCCGCTCGAGCGGGCGGAGCGTCTCGACCGGTACGTCGAGGAGCCCGTCCAGCGCGAAGCGGGCCGCGAGCGCCCTCGCCTCTTCGCGCGCCTGCTTCCAATGGATGAACAGGCCCATCCGCTTGGGCTGGCGATGGAGGATGAGGCGGTCGAGGACGCGAATCTGCGCGGAGCCGGCCGGCTGCGCGACGAGCGCGGCGGGAGCCGGCGCGAGGAGCGTGCCGCGCTCGAGCTTCCTCCGCCCCGCGAGCGCTTCGAGAATCGCGGTCTTCCCGGTGTCGCGCTCGCCCAGGAGCATGTGCACCGAGCCGGGATTGACCGAGAAGCTCAGGTCCTGGACGAGCCACCGAGTGCCCTCGGCGAGCGCCATCCCCTTCACGTCGAGCCGCGCGTTGTTGTCGCCCATGTCCCCTCCTCCCGTCACCGCCCCCTACGTACTCTCCGGGCCTCTGCCTCGCGCCGCGATCACTCCCGGCGCACCCGGGTCCCCGTGGTTCCCTCGAGCGCTTCCATGAGCTTGGACGGCGAGGTGATCACCACCTCGCGCCCGCCGCCGCGCACGAACTCGATCGCGGCCTGGACCTTGGGCCCCATGCTACCGGCCGGGAAGTGCCCGGCCGCAGCATACTCCGAAAGCTCCTCCGCCGTCGCGCACGGCAAATCGCGCTGCTCCGGTTTCCCGTAGTGGAGGGCCACACGGTCCACGCCGGTGATGATGCAGAGCATCTCGCAGCCGAGGAGCCGCGCGAGGAGGCTCGACGCGAGGTCCTTGTCGATGACCGCCTCGACGCCGTGGAGCGTGCCGTCCCATTGCCGCGCAACGGGGATCCCGCCGCCGCCGGCCGCGATCACGATCGCACCGTCGTCGACCAGCTTCCGGATCGCCGCGATCTCGACGACCTCGAGCGGCCTGGGCGATGCGACGACCCGACGCCAGCCGCGCCCCGCGTCCTCGGTGACCGTCCAGCCCTTCTCCTTCGCGAGAAGCCGCGCGCGCTCCTGCGGGTAGAAGGGACCGATCGGCTTCGTCGGCCTGCGGAACGCCGGATCGCGCTCGTCCACGATGATCTGGGTGACGATCGTCGTCACGGAGCGCTGGAGACCGACGCGTCGGAGCTCGTTGTCGAGCGCCTGCTGCATCATGTAGCCGATCCCGCCCTGCGAGTCCGCGCCACACACGTCGAGCGGCATCGGCGGGATCTGATCGCGAGCAGCCTCGTTCCGGATGAGGATGTTGCCGACGATCGGGCCATTGCCGTGGCTCAGCACGACGCGCACGCCCTGCTCGATGAGCTTGGCGATGGGCTGCATGGTGAGCCGCGTGATCGCGCACTGCTCGTCGAACGTGCCCGTGCCCCGCGCCGGCAGGATCGCGTTCCCGCCGAGGGTGATCAGGATGCTATTGGGCAGCCGGTCCAATCAGCGCGTGACGTTGGCGTGCGCCTGCGCGAAGGCTTCGAATCGCTTCAACCCTTCGCGGATGTTTTCGATCGAGTTCGCGTACGAAAAGCGGATGTAGCCCTCGCCGTTCGATCCGAACGCGGTGCCGGAGAGCGCGGCGACGCCGGCCTCCTCGAGGAGCGCCCCTTCGATCTGCGAGCTCTTCATGCCGAGCCCTACGACGTTCGGGAAGACGTAGAACGCGCCCGCCGGTTTCGCGCACTTGATCCCCGGAATCGCATTGAGCCCCTCGACGATCGCCTCGCGGCGGCGGCGGAACTCCGCCACCATCGCGTGCACGTCGTCCTGCGGTCCGAGGAGCGCGGTCGGCGCCGCCCGCTGCACGAACGACGTCGCGCAGGAGTAGACGTTGGTGGCGAGCCGCGCGACGTGCTTCGCGAGCGTCGGATTCATGACGCCGTAGCCGAGCCGCCAGCCCGTCATCGCGTAGGTCTTGGAGAAGCCGTCCAGGATGATCGTGCGCTCCGCCATGCCGGGGCGCGTCGCGATCGTCTCGTGCGTTCCTTCGTAGAGGATCTTGGAATAGATCTCGTCCGAGAGCACGAAGATGTCCCGCTCGCGAAGGAGCGTCGCGATCTCGTCGAGATCCTTCGGCTCGAGCACGGAGCCCGTGGGGTTGTGCGGCGAGTTGAGCACGAGCATCCGCGTGCGCGGCGTGAGGAGCTTCTCCACGTCGGCGGCGCCGAAGCGGAACGAGCGGTCCTCGCGGAGCGCGAGCGAGACCGGCGTGCCGCCGGCAAAGCGCACCGCGGACTCGTAGATCGGGAATCCGGGGTTCGGAACGATCACCTCGTCCCCCGGGTTCACGCACGCGAGCACGGCGAACGTGAGCACGGGCTTTCCGCCCGGCGTCACGACGACCTGCTCGGGCGCGACGGGCAGCCCCCGATCCTTCGAGATGTACTGCGCGATGGCCTCGCGCACTTCGGGAAGTCCGGCCGAGGGACCGTAGTGCGTGAAGCCCTCCTCGATGGCGCGGATCGCCGCCTGGCGAATCGAGGCCGGCGTGTCGAAATCGGGCTCGCCGATCTCGAGGTGCACGATCGTGCGGCCTTTCGCCTCGAGCGCGCGCGCCTTGGCGAGCACTTCGAAAGCGGTCTCGGTGCCGAGCTGAGTCATTCGATCCGCGTAGCGCATGGACTTCTCCTCGTCATTCCGCCCGAATCGGGGCGTTCGTGATCCCTTGCATTCATCCCCGGCCGGATTCGCGAAGCTGCCGGCCGATCCAGATCGAAGCTGCCGTGGCGCGTGCCCCCGACGCGTCGTCCCGCTGCTCCACGAGGCCGCCCAACGTCCAGCGCCCCAGCCGGAGAGCCCCCCGCGCGCTCGCCGCGATGCCCGGCCTTGTCGTGGTCCGGAGCGCCGTCGCCCCGCCCGCGTAGAGCCCGCTCGACCAGGCCGCACCGTCTTTGTCCGCGCGGACCCCTTCGAGCTGGATCTCGAGCCCCGCCCGCTCGCGCCACGCGAGCGCGAGCCGGCCTCCGAGCGACGTCCCTCGCCTCACGCCCAGGACGGTTTCCTTGTCGCGCCTCGACGCGAGAAGCGTGAGCGTCCGACCGTCCGCGCTTGCCACCTGCATCTCGGCGATGGCGAAGCGCTCGATCGACGCGTGATACCCGGCCCCGTTCGAGAAGCTCTCGGCACGCGTGCTCCCGAATCGAACCGCGAGCGGTCCCTGCCCCGCCGGGACGAGCCGCCCTTCGAGCTCCACCCGCGAGCTCGAGCCCGTCGGCCCGGAGGAATTCCCCGCGAGCCGCAGCCTCAGCTTCGCGCGTCGCGATCCCGCTTCTCCCGCGATCTCGCTCGACACTCCGCGCAGCTCCCGCGAGCGCCAGCGCCACCGGCCCTGCACGCGGAGCGGCCCCGCCGAGCGCGCGATCATGGCGATCACGGCCGTGCCGCTCGCGCCGCGCGCCGCTTCCACGGCGACGACGCCGCGTCCTTCCCGCGTCCGGAGCTCCGCCGCGAGATCCGCGACGGCGGAAGGCCCCGCGCGTCCCAGCGTCGCACTCATCGCCGCGCGCCGGCCCTGGACGCCCATGCCCAGTGCACGCACCGTCGATCCATCGTCGGCGCGACGCGCGCGCAGAGCCCACACCCGATGCCGGCCTCTCCATGCGAGCGCGACGCCGTCCATCAGCGCGCTCGCCGACGAAGCCGGAGACCCGAACGCGGGGCTGCGCAGACCCGGCGGCGGAACGCGTCCACTTCGCGGCGCCTGCCCGAGCTCCTCGGCGGCCAGCGGCGACAACCCGCGCGCCGCGAGCCGCCCGAGATCCACGGCGAGTCGCGCCGTGCGCGCGAATCCGGTCACCGCCTGCGTTTCGCCATCCGCCCCCGTGAGCAGCGAGATTCCGGCGATCACGCGGGCCGCCGACGCTTCGACCGCGGATCGAGCCTGCCTTAGCGCGCCGTCCTTGAGATCGGCCCGCACCAGGAGTCCGAGCTCCGGTGCGAGAAGCTCGTCGAGGAGCTCGGGGCGATCGATGTCTTCCACGGGAAGCGGCAGCCAGGCAGGACCGCCCGCGGCGGAATCGGCCTGACCCAAGGCGATCCCGGGCGTCGCGACGGCGGCGAGGAAAATCCAGAAGGCGCCCCGCGCCGCGAAGCCCGGGAACGACCGTAGACGACGATACCACCGCATCATAGCAAACCGGCGTCGCGGTTGCCCCGCAAAGTGGGAGCGCGTCATGGGCGCCCTCCACGTCCGCCGCGGTCGGGCGAGACGAGCGCGAGCCCGACGCCGCCCACGGTCCCTCCCTTATCCAGGTCGAGCCGGCCCGCCGATACTTCCAGGCGCCCCCGGCGAATCGCGATCGCGGCTCCGCTGCGCTCCGGCTTCATGCCTCGCGCCATGCGCACGCGCGCCGCGCGTCCCAGGGCGAGGTCGAGCACGAGCCGGGGGCTCGCGCGCCCGCTCGGTTCCCAGCGGTCCATCCAGGCGAGCGCGATCGCGCCGGAGCGGAGGCGGAGCGCGAACGGGACCGATGGTTCCACGCCGAGACCGTCGAGTCCGCCGGTGCGCGCGAGGCGATCCCCCGCGAGGACGCACTCGAGCGATCCGCGCGGGAGCGTGACCCTGGCGAGGATCGAAATCCCAGCCGTCAGTCCGCCGCGCGAGGGCTCGCCGTCCAGGGCGAGCGCCAGGCGCTCCGCGACCATCGAGAGGAGAACCGCGCGCGTGCCTGTCTCCTCGATGTCGAGGCGGAGCACGTGCTCTCGCGCCCCTGGGAACCCGAGCTGGTTCCAGGTCGCGACCAGGCGTGCGGACCGGCCGGCAAAGGCGACGGCCGCGCGCTCCGACGTGAGCCCGTCGGACTGGTACAGCGTCGTGTGCGACGTGGAGGCGGAGTATCCGGCGGATGTGAAGAAGGGGTCGGATGCGAGATCGAGCGACGCCGCTCCGAGCGCCGCGGGCGTCGCGTCGCGAACCTCGAACGCGGCCAGCGCATGCGACGCGAAGGCGAGCGCAAGGCAGAGGGAGCAGGCCCCCGCCGCGGTCACGGCCGGCCTCCCGCCACCGCGATCGAGAGCGAGGAGCGCAGAGGCGCGACGCCATCCTCGGGCAGCGCCTCCGCCTGGACGACGTAGAGCCCGGCCGGAGCCGGCACGCCCGCATCGTCGCTTCCGTCCCATACGAACGCGGCGTCCGTCGCGAGCCGCTGTCCCTCGGTCAGCGTGCGCACGGGGCGGCCGAGGAGATCGTGCACGCGCACGGTGAGACGACGTCCGTGCGCCGCTTCGGTCGCGCGGAACACGATCGGCACGGCTTCCCGAGCGTGGACCGAGAGCACCCGCGCTCCCGCGACGAGGAGCGCGTGTCCGCCGACCAAGGGACCGCCCGGCGCATGGAGCGAGTTCGCCCGCCCCGGCGTCGCGCCGTCGGGAGCGACGCACTCCGACCACGAGCCCGGATCGCCGCTCGGCAGGTCGAACGAGAGGCGCTCGAGGGTGCCGTCGCGCACGGTGGCATCGCCCGTGTAGCTCATCGCGTCGGCGGGGACACCGTCCGCGAGAGCGAGCGCGACGAGATCCGCGGCGCTGCCCGGCCCACCGCCGTCGTTGAGCGAGGGCCATCCACCGATCACGCCGACGACGGCGCTGTCGGGAAGTCCGTACCGGCTTCGCACGGCTGCGGGATCCTGGGCGATGACGAGGTAGTCGCCGGGTCGCAGACCACGCGGCGCGGCGCCGCGATCGACGGGACGCGGGCTCGACACGGCGTCGGCCACGGTGAGCGCGCCCACGTCATCCACCGCCTCGCGCGCCCAGATCTCGATCCACTCTCCGGAGCCCGTGTTGCGGAACGCGATCTCGCTCAACACGACCGGCGCGGCCACGGACCGGAGCCAGGTCATCGTGGTATCGGCGAGCGCGTCCTCCGCCCCCTCGAGACGCAGCCGCACGCGGAGCGCACCGGACGCGGGGCCCATCCATGAAAGCGAGACCGACGCGCTCTCTCCGGGCGCGAGCGTCACACCGGCCACGACGGCGCCAGGCTCCCACGATGCCGTTCCCTCGAGCTCGCCCACGAGGCGCCATTGCGAGCCCGCGAGTGGAAGGCGTCCGGAATTGCGCACGTTCGCGCGCGCGGTGAGGGGCTCGCCCGGCCAGCACACGGACGGCGACAGCGTCGGCCTGGCGCGTCCAAAGCGGAGCCTGGCGTCGGGGTGGTTGGCGACGCCCGGCGTGGGCTCTGCCTCGACTGCCCAGTCGTCGCGATTGCTTCCCGTGTCCAGGCCATCCGCGACGCGCGCCACGCTCGAGCCCGAGCCGGCGTCGGAAGCGGGCGCGCCTTCGTACTGGCCGGGATCGGCCAGGTCGCCATAGCCGAGGAGGTCGAGCACGGCGCCGGCGCGCGTGAGGCGGATCGCGTCCGGCCCGTTCTGGAGTGCCGCGAGGAACTGGTCGCCGCCGACGAGGAAGGGTGCGTGCGGCGCGGCCACGTCGCCCGCGTCGGCGCGCCACAGCACCGTCCAGGCACCTGGACGCGCGCCATCCGACGTCTCGAGCGCGACGCCCGTGAGCGGCGCCGCGATGGAATCCGGATTCCAGAGCTCGACGAACTCGCGCCCATCGTCGGCGCCGTCCGGATCGTAGAGGACTTCGTTGAGGACGAGATCGGCGCGGGCGGTGGACGCGAGGGCGAACAAGAGCGCGCCGAAGAGCACAACGCGGAGCAGCATGGCTTCCTCCTTCCGGAGGAGGCGCGGGGGATGCGGGTGGTACGAGGGCGTCGGGAGCCCTTACATCAGGTGGAACTTCCTCCTTAGCGACCACTCCAGCGTGAGCGCGGCAATCAGCACCAGGAAGAGAAGCGGGTTGTGGAAGAGGTCCATCTCCGCGAGCCGCACGCGCACGAGCTCCGGAGAGCGCAGCTTGTCGAGCACGCGGCCGGCGCTATCGAGCGGCGCGGCCGTGCCGCCGGAGCGCTCCGCGAGACGCGCGAGCGACGTCGGGTCCGAGGCGAGCTCTTCGTATTCGATCCCCTGCGTGCCCACGGCGACGCGAACGCTGTCGGTCCCGACGAGGCGTCCCGCGCGCGTGACGCGCCCGCGGAGCATGTACGTCCCCGGCGAAAGGCCGAGCGCGCCCGAGAACTCACCCGCCGGTCCGCCGGGCGTGAGCCTGGCGCTGGCGCCCTTCCCGTCCTTCGCGCCCGGGTGCGCGGTCACGGTGGCTTCCGCCCCGGTCCCGAGCGCGGGGGGCGTCGTCGCGACGCGGATCGCGATCGGGCGTCCCTCGGGCGTGATGTCCGGAGCGGTGATCTGCACCGGGCGATCCTCCCATCCGCCGGCGAGCCACCGCTCGGCGCCGCCGAAGAACGACCCCTCGATCCCGGGCTTCCCGGTGAGTCCCGCGGCCGTGATGCCCCATCGATATGCGCCCGCGGCATTCAGGAGCACCACGCGCCCCTTCCCCACCTGACCGGCGAGCACGACCGGGATGGCTTCGTTCCCGATGCGGCCGACGACGATGGGCTGGAGCGGGCTTCCCGCCGTTCCCAGAGAGAGGATCGGCTCGATGGGCGGGAGATCCTTCCAGATCGAGGCCGCGCTCGCGGCGTCGCCCGAGAGGAGCGCCACGTCGTGCGTGCGTCCCGCCTGCGTGAGCTCGGTGCTGGCGATGGGCCCGAGCGGCTGCCCGAACAATCGCCACTGGATGCTGAGCGCGCGCGTGAGCGCCGATTCGGCCGGAGGCCGCGGAATGGGATCGATCCAGAGGAGCACACCGCCGCCACGCGCGAGGAAGCGCATGAGCGCGTCCGCCCGCTCCGGGGTCATCGTGCTCGCGTCGTAGCGCACCGCCACCGCCTCGGCGTCGTCGAGCCAGCTCGAGAACGGCCGCGGCGCCGCGCCGGACGCTTCCGCCTGATTGGACCCCGCCGGCCGGAGGCGCACCACCGCGCGCGTCGTGTCCTCCTCGATGCCTCGCGCGAGCGAGCGGAGGTCCCAGTCCCAGCTCGTCGCAAGGAGCGGGATCGTGCGCTTCGCGGGACGCGCGAGGACGGCGACGAGGCGCTGCTTGTTCTCGCGCATGGGATCGTCGGGAACGTCGACCAGATCGACGGTGAGGAATCGTTTGCCGCGCTCGAGGAGCGTCACGGGAATGGAGACACGCGCGGACGCGCCGACGCCGCGCAGCGAGAATTCCGTGCGCCCGAGCACGCGTCCTTCCTCGCTCACGCGGACCGTGCCGTGCGATTCCTGGCGCGATCCCTGGCGCACGCTCACGACGAGCGGCGTCGGGCGGCCGAGGATGATCTCGGGGGGTGTCTCGACGCCCGCGATCCCGACCGTGGGCGGATCCGTGTGGCGCCCCACCGTGATCCCGAACAGCGGGACCGCGGCGCCGAGCGCCTGCTCGGGATCCTCGCCCCGGTTCACGACGCCGTCGCTCAGCACGAGCATCCCCGCCACGGAGTCGGGATCGACGCGGTTGAAGGAGAAGCGGATGGCGTCGCCCAGCGCGGTCTCGCCGCCCCCCTGGAAGGCGAGCGCTTTCGACGCATCGCGGTCGTACGAGCCGAGCGCGGCGTCGAACGCCGCGGTCCGGACCTCGTAGCGCCCGCCGAGCTCATGCGCGACCGCCTGCGCGGCGCTGTCGGCGGCGGCGCGACGGCTCCGGCCGCCGGCGACGTCGCGCAGGTCCATGCTCCCCGAATGGTCGACCAGGACGAGGAGCCGGTTCCGCGCGCGCGACGTCTCCGGATAGCGGAGCACGGGCGCGAGGGACGCCACGAGGAGCGCCAAGAGGGCGAGCAGGCGCGTCGCGAGGAGGATGCCGCGCCGCTTGGCCGGGACGGCCGGATAGCGTGTCAGGTACGCCCAGAGCCCGATCGAGATCGCGAGGCCAATCAGGACGAGCGCGACGAGCTCCGGCGTCGCTTGGAGTTCCATCTTCACGCGGAGAACGCTCCCGGCGTCATGGATGAACCAGTGGACTGTCGATCATTCGGGATCTGTGCGCCGAGGAGGCGGGCAACAGTTCGGGGGGCCGTGCCGAAAACGATAGGCAGCGGCCCCCCGAAGGGTCAAGCGGGAACTTGGACTAGCGGCTGGTCGGCTGCGCACTCCGCGCGAAGGCTTCGCGACGCTCCTTCGTGTCGAGGTCGAGCTTGCGCAGGAGGACGTAGATCTGCACCGGATTGAGATCGCGGCTCCCGCGCTCCGGACGGCGCAGCTCACGCTGGATGCGCATGAGGCCGAACTCGGGGTGCTGCCGCGCGATCTCGCGGACCAGATCCTCGTCCGAGAGGACCACCTCGGAGCGCTGCGGTCCATCGGGCTGCGCCGCGCCCGAAGCCGCCGACGTCGAGGACTTCGACGACGAGGGCGTGCCGGCCACCGGACCGAAGGAGGCCACCGCCTGCTCGGAATCGGCGTACGCCTTGAGGATGTTCTCGAACTCGAGCAGGTCGAAGACTTCACGCACGTCCGCGATCATGCCGGCGAGCTTCAGATCGCCGCCGTTCTCGCGGATCTCGCGGATCTCGCTGATGAAGATGCCCCAGCCCGCGCTCGAGATGTACTCGACGCTGGCGAGATCGACCACGATGTGGAAGCGCTTCTCCTTGAGCAGCGCCTGCAGGCGGCGCTCGAGGTCGGGGCTGGTGGTCGTATCCACGTAGCCCGACACGCGCAGGATCGAGACCGCCGGATTCTGCGCCGCTTCCTCGACGTAAACGTCGATCCCCTTCATGCTTCCCCTCCTCCTGATTCCGTCGGGTTCGCCGGCCCGTCCGATCGGATCGCCTGAGCGAGCCTCGCCATCCGTGTATCGGTTCCGGTCTGGGCGAACTCCAGCCTTTTCTCCTTACGGTTGAGGCCGTGACGCTTCAGCGTCGCGTAGACGGCCCGCTCGGAAAGATCGTCCCTGCAACGTTTTGCGGCATGCAAGACTTCGTGGATCCGCTTGGCCCCGAAGAGCGGCTCGACCCGGACGATGTCCAGGATCGCGGCCTCTTCCTCGAGACTCGCGCGGGCCATCGGCGGGGTCGGGCGGATCTGCTTGAGACCGGCATCGTCCCCCAGCTCCGACACGCGGCGCTTGTAGCGGTAGTAGGTCGAGGAGGCCACCTTGAGCCGCTCGCACGCCTCGGCGATCGGAACGCCCTCCACGTCGATGAGCCGGAAGAGCTCACGGCGGTTCGCCTCGAGGCGCTCCTCCACCGGCACCTTCTCCTTGATCGCGACGAGCGTGATGTCGTCGTTCTGCGGCGCTCCGCCGGTGAACTCGCGAATCTCCTGGTTGAGCGCGTCCGCGAATTCCTGCGCGGTCCCATGTCCGTGCTTCTTGATCGCGGTGAGGAGCCGCGCCTCGCCGAACTGCTCCCGCTCTGAATTCATCGCCTCGGTGATGCCGTCGGTGTAGATCACGAGCATGTCGTCCTGTTGGAGCGTGAGCTTCTCCACCGAGATCGTCTTCCTGAAGAGCTGCTCGTCGGGCACGTTGATCCCGACCGGGATTCCTTTCGGCTTCAGGAAGTAGGTGGCGTTCGTCTCGCCGCGGTAGAGGATCATGGGATTGTGCCCCGCGCTCGCGTAGGTCACGACCCGGTTCACGGAGTCGAGCACGACGTAGAACATCGTGACGAACATTCCCTTCTTCATGTCCTCGGTGACGAACGAGTTCATCTTCGCCATCACGTCCGAGGCGGAGCGGTTGCCGCGCGCCTCCATGCGGAGGGCCGTCCGGATCATGGTCATGACCAGCGATCCGGGAACGCCCTTGCCGGAGACGTCCGCCACGACGACGCCCACGGTGCGCTCGTCGACCGTGAGGAAGTCGTAGTAGTCGCCGCCCACTTCCTTCGCCGCCTGGTAGAGCGAGCCGAGCTCGAAGCCATCCAGCTCGGGCACCTTGCGCGGGAGGAGCATTTGCTGGATCTCCTGCGCGACCTGCATCTCCTGCTGGAGGCGCTCTTGCTCCATGAGGTGGCTCTGCGCCGAGCGGAACTTGGCGGTGACCTCGTTGAAGGCCCGTGCGATCTCGTCGATCTCCTCGTTCCCCGACGTGCCGATGTCCGCCACCATCGTCCCCTCGCCGATCGCGCGCACGCTGTCGGAGAGCGCCTGGATCGGCTGGACGAAGATCGTGATCAGGACCGCCGACAGACCGCACCCGAGGAGGAGCGTGAAGAGCGCGATCGTCGCGAGCTCGATGCGTGCGGCGCTGATCTCGTCCGCGATGGCCGACTCGCGCACCGCGATCGACACCCATCCGATCGCGCGCGGCTCCTTGGCCCCCGGCTGGAGGATCGGCTGATAGACCTCGCGCTTCTGGCCGTCGGACGGCTCGACGTGGGCCGCGGGCGCCGTGGGCTTCGCGCCGGGACCGCTCGCGACCGCGTGGACCTCCTGCGGGAGCGTGCGCACGGTGAAGAGCTCCTCGAACTTGTCGGACGCCCAGATGCGCCCCCGCGCGTCGAAGACGCGGGCCGACGCGTACTCCGGGTGCGCCTTCAAGAGCGCGCGCACGCTCTCGCCCAGGTGCGTCTGGTCGGGCGACATGGGCTCGGCCGACTGGAGCACGTCGATCGCCCCCTGGCCGAGGCTCGTGGCCGTGCTCTGCGCCTGGCGGATGGCTTCGCGCTGGATGACGCGCGACTGCCGCCAATGGATGGCGGAGAACGCGAGCGCCACGAGGAGCGTGATCCCGCCGAACGCCTGGATCGTGTACTGGAAGCGGAGGCTCTTGCGGGGCTTTCCCTTCCCCTTCCGCCGCCGTCCCGAGCGGCCGAGCCTCTTCGTCATGGTGAGGACGTTACCGTCATGGCTGGAGCGGTAGCGGACCTCGTCCATCAGCTGGTTCATGAGGAAGACGCCGAGCCCGCCCCGCTTCCGCGTCTCCACGTACATCTTGAGATCCGGGCTCTTCACGTTCCGGATGTCGAAGCCCTTGCCGGTGTCGCGGATGGCGATCGAAAAATCGCGCCCGTTTCCGGTGATCACGATCTCGATGAAGCCGGGGTCGCCCTTGTAGCCGTGCCGCACGACGTTGGTGCAGGCCTCGTCCACCGCGAGCTTGGTCTGGGCCAGGGTCTTCTGCGGGATCAGGAGCTTCTCGCCCGCGTCCTGGACGAAGTCGCGGATCTCGACGAGATGGCGATCCTCGGCCGCCACGCGGAGCTGGAAGCGCCGCGGCGGCATGGGCCTGGGGACGAGGCTCAGCATCGCGCCCTCCCGTCGCGTTCGCGCATGCGGCTCATCGGCTCGCCTCCGCCTTCATGCGCTCCCGCGCCTCGAGCACGTTCCTCCGCGCGCTCTCGTTCAATGGATCGAGCACGAGGATCTGCTCCCAGCTCTTGAGCGCCTCCTTGTAGTCGCCGGACGAGAACGACTCCATTCCGCGGATGTAGAGCTGCTTGATGCGCGCGTCCAGCTCGGGGCGGGGCGTGGACATGCGGCGCTGGATGCGGTCCCTCCAGGCCCTCGCCTCCTTGCTCGTGGGATCGAGCGCGAGCGCCTTCCGGACCGCGGTCTGCGCGTCCCCGTAGCGCCCTTCGTTGAAGGCCTGCGACGCGGCGTGCACGGCCGTGAGCGCGTCGAGCTTCTTCGCGAGCGCCGCGGCGTCGTTCGCGCTCTTCCCGACGGAGCCCTCGAGCGCCGCCCACACGCTCTTCGCCTGCGCCTGGTCCGGATCGAGACGAAGCGCGAGCGCCGCGGCTTCGGCGGCGTCGAGCACGCGCCCCTGGCGGTGGAGCGAGTCCGCCCGTGCCGCGGCACGCGAGGCCTCGCGCGCGCGGGCCGTGTCGAGCGCGGCCGCGAGCTGGGCGAGGCTATCCGCATAAGCGGATCCCGCGGCTCCCGCATGGAGGTCGAGTCCGCGGCGGAGTCCCTCGGCCTCCTCGAGGTCGCCGCGGCCGAGCGCGTCGCGCGTCAAGCCGGCGAGCGTCGACGCGAGCCGGCGCGCACTCTCCTCCTCGACGGCGCGACGCGCCCGCGCCTGCACCTCGTCGCGCGCCGTCTCCGCGCGGCGAGCCACGGCGGCGTCATCGGGGCGCTCGCGACGGATCACCTCCCAGAGAACGAGCGCGGTCTCCCAGTCGCCGTTCTGCTCGGACAGCTCGGCCTTCGCGCGATCCGCCGCGTGGCGCGCGGCGCTCCGCGCGAGAAGCGACTCCTCGGCCGCCTTCTGGTACTGGGCGCGGCGGCGCTCCTCGTACTGGCTCACCGGCTCGCCCCACGCGACGTGGAGCGCGATCTGATGCGTGGTCTCGACCTCCCCCTGCGCGATCGCAACGTCGAGACCGTACCGGCGCCACGTCACGCCCATGCCGAGGATGGGATGACCCGCGTTGAGCCCCGCGCGGAGCGAGCCCCAGCCCACGCGCGTCATCTCCACCCCTGCGCGCGAGGTCATCGGCTCGGCCCCCTGCTTGCCGAGGTCGAGGATGCCGCGGAGCGCGTTCCGCGATCCCCAGCGCAGCTCGGGGCTCGCGAGACCGACGCGGAGCGAGCGGCCGAGCGACGGGGCCGACCCGCCCAGGTCGAGCGAGCCGCCGAACGCGTTCTGGATCGAGAGCCCGACCTGTCCGCCGCGGAGCATCGCGGGGCGGACGAGCGCTCCCACGTCGACCGCCGACGCCGCAGCCGACGCTTCGCCGAGCGACTGGCTCAGCACCTTGAACGTGAGTCCCCCGGTCACCGGGCCGAAGACCTGGCGAGACACGCTCGCGGCGAGCGCCGTCTCGGAATAGCCGATCGACCCGAGCGGCTGGTTGTTCGAGTCGAAGGCATCGATGCCCGATGTTCCGACCCGCGCGAGCCCAATCCCCACCGCTCCAAGCCCGGGGAGCGGATAGGCGATCGCGGCGAGGTCCCAGCTCGTGTCGAACTGGAGCATTCCGTGATGAACCATGAGCGACCGCTCGTCCTGCGTGGCGAGCCCGGCCGGGTTCAGGTAGACGGCGGACGGGTCCAGGGCGAGCGCCGTGCTCGTGCTCACCGCGCCGGTCGTGGGCCACGTGCCCGGGGACCCGAGGAGGTTCTGCGTCCCCGCTTCCTGCGCGCCCGCCACCCGCGCGAGCGCGAAGAGAAGGAGCGCTCCGGCCACGGCGGCGCGCACGAGCGCGCGACGCCTCCGCTCCGCGGCAACGCTCGAGCGCCGCTTGATGCGGCGGAACCCCGCGAGGCGCCTCATCGGAGCACCCCTACCTTGATCTGCTCGGCCGCGCCGCCCCCCTCGATTCGCGCGACGTAGACACCCGGAAGGACGAGATCGCCGTTGCCGTTTCGTCCGTCCCACGCCACCTCGTTGAGCCCGCGCGTTCCGCCCGGCGTGCCGGACGCGAGCGTCAGGTCGCGCACGCGCGCGCCGAGGAGCGTGTAGATCGTCACCTTCACGGAGGCATCCTCCGCGAGCTCGTAGGAGAGCTTCACCGTCTCGCGGCCCGCGTGGAACGGATTCGGGTAGCCGTGCGCCGCAACGAAGAGCGTGAGCGCGGGGGAAGCGATGGGCTGGAACGCGAGCCCGCCGCCGCCTCGTATGGGCGACGTCGTCCCGGTCAGGTCGTCGAGCACCACGATGTCCGGCGGCACCGCCACGCGCACCGCCACGCTGTGCGCGCTCGTTCCGGCGGGCACCGAGACCTCCACGTAGAGCGACTCGGCCGACAGCCCGAGCGGGAGCGGCGGGTTGAGGGACAGCACGACCGGATTCGCGCTACCGGGGGCCGTCTGAGCGAGGAGCGCCCCCGCCGCGTCCCGGATGGCGATCGACGAGACCGACCCCGACGGAGACCCGGCCTCGCTCCCGTCGGTGAGCACGCGAACCCGGAGCGTGGTCAGGTGCGCCGAAGCGACCCCGCCACCCACGAGCGGCGTCATCTCGAGGCCGAGGAGCCGCACGTCCTGCGCCCCCGGGGCCACCTGAACGGGCGCGCCGGCATCGAGGCCGCGCACCTGGATGGCCGCGGCCGGCTCGGCCACCACCACCTCGCCCATGGGCGACACCACGGTCGTGCTGTCGGCGAGCCCCCATTGCGTGCCCTCGAGGACGAGCGAGACCGGATAGGGCTGGCTCGCGAGCGCGAGGGGGAAGGCCGTGCCCGGGAAGGAGAGGATCGCGGTCGTGCCGGGCGCGAGTGTGAACGGAGCGCCGGCCCCGAGCGCGATCGCGCTCTCGACGCCGTCGGTGATCACGAGCCGCGAGGCCGCGGGATTCACGACGAGCGGCGAGCCGCCGTCGTTCGCGAGGGACAGCGTGAGATCGTGCGTCTCCCCCGCGCGCACCGTGTCGGGATGGGTCGAACCGGCCACGTAGCGAGGCTGCGCCGGCGCCAAGGCGACGAGCGCGCCCGCCGCGATCGACTCGTCACGCGCGCGTCCATCCTCGAGACCGCGCGCTTCGAGCGTGGCGGCCGCGGTGCCCGGAGCGAGACCGAGAGGAGCGCCGGAGAAGACGAGGCTGGTGGACGCGCCCGGAGCGACGGTGACCGCGCCCGAGATCGTGAGGGTCGTCGAAACCGGAGCGCCGAAGCGGAGCGTGGTCTGGGCGCCCGCCTGGAACGCGACGTCGCCCGCGTTCGCCACCGTGAGCGTGACCGGCCGCGACTGCCCTGCGCTCACCGTATCGGGTGTGACCGCGGTCACCGAGAGGAGCGCCGGATCGAGCACGGCCACGCTGTCGGGGTCGAGCGCGATCGTGTCGGCGAACGCCTGTCCCGACTCCGTGCCCGCGAGCACGAGTCGCGCGGCGACCATCCCACGCGGAACGGCCACGGTGAGGGAGTCGAACGCGAGGGTGGCCGTGTCCCCCGCCGCCACCGCGGTCACGGAGCCGAGGCCGGTCGCGAGCGATCCGCCGCCCAGCTCGAGCCGGGTGAGCGCGCGATCCAGGGTCACCCCCGTCGTCCCCGTGTTGCGCACCCGCACCGTCGGTCCCACCGTGCGTCCTCGGAGGAGATGCGACGGCGCGAGCCCGTTCGTCAGCGCGATCACCTGTGCCGCCGACTCGACCGTGAACGAAACCGGCGTCGCGCTGGGCGCGCTCACGGAGGCCCCCGGGAATCCCGCCGTCGCTGTGAGCGTGGCGGTCACCGGCGTCCCCGCCGCGAGGCCGCTCGCCGGCACCTGCACGGACACGCGGATCCGCACCGTGCCTCCCGCGGGGAGCGTGGTCGGCAGCGCGGGCGTGGTCGGGCCGGCCTGGAACACGCCGGTCGAGTAGCTCAGGGCGACGCCGTCGAGCGAGGCCGCGAGGGCGGTGGGGTTGTGCACGTCGAACACGAGTCCGAGATCGGCGTAGCCGAGCGGCACGGATGCGGGAACCGCGCCGACCGAGGCCACGTCGACGCCGGCCACGTGCACCTGCGCGCCGGCGAGGCTCGGATAGAAGTCGAGCGGCTCCCCCGTCGCGTCCGTGCCGACCAGCCGGAGCGCCGGCGCGTAGGTCCCGGGGACGAGCGCCGCGGGAATCGCGACCGGGGCGAAGTGAAGCGTGTCCGTCACGCCGGAGCCGAGGGAGAGCGGCGCCGCGATCGCGACATTCACCGCGGTCGGTCCGGTGCCCAGCGACAGCAGCGTGCCTGCGCCGAGCGTGACGGTGCCGGCCCCCGCGTGGGTGAGGCGAAGCGCCGGCGTCCAGCCGCCTCCCGGCGTCACCACGGCCGGTGCAAGCGAGCCGGCCACGTAGATCACGCTGGGCGCCGGCAGGTACGTGAACTGGAGCGACCCGGCGGCGGTCCCCGCGACCGAAGCCGCGCGGAGCGTGTCGAGCCCCGGCGCGCTCGGCGCGGTGAGGATCGCGGACGCGCGGCCATCCAAGGCTGTGGCGAGCTGGAGCCCCGGAGCGCCCGACGCGTCGGGGCCGAGAAGCAGCGCGTTTGCGGTCACGCTGACGAGCGTCCCGGCCGGAACGAGATTGCCGAACGCGTCCGCGACCGGCCCCAGCGTGACGGTCGACGTGCTCCGGCCGTCGGCGGTGAGCGTGTCGCGGGTCGCGACCACCGCGATCGCGCCGGACGGCGCGGCCGGGCGGATCGTGATCGGTCCCGCGGAGCCGACTCCACCTCCCGTGCGCGTCGCGGAGATCGACACGGTCTGAGCCAGCGTCGCGCGGCCGCGCGTCACGAACTGCCCGCCGGTCATCGATCCCGACGCCGGAAACCAGAGCATGGAGCCGCTCGACTGCATGGTGATGGCGGCGGTGTCGGTCGACACGAGATTGCCGAAGGCGTCGAGCGCGCGGACCACGACCCGCACGGAGTCGCCCGCGATCCAGCTCGTGGAATCGGGAAGAACGGCGAGCGACGCGACGGAGGACGCACCGGTCAGGGCTCGAATTCCGACCGGCGCCACGGAGACACCCCGCGCGAAGATCGAGTCCGCCGCGGGGGCCGTGGCGGGAGCGCGGTAGCGCGCACGCACCACGCCGAGGACGCTGGTCATGCCCGTCTGCGAGCCCGGACCCCCCGACGTCTCCCCGATCGACTCGAGCGTGCCGCGAGCGGGCGCCCCGAGGAAGAACGTGACCGACGCCGCGGGAACGAGATTGCCCCAACGGTCGCGCGCGGTCGCCTGAACGTTCGACGTGCCGCCCGCCGCTAGCGACAAGGATGCGGGCGCGAGCGCGATCGTGGTCACGGTGTCGGGCGTCGCGGTCGCCGTGAACGCGACCTGCGCGGTTGGAATCGCGGCGAGCCTCGCCACCACGCCCTGCGCGGCCCCCGCCGTCGTCCCGAGCCGGAAGGACTCGCATGAGGCCACGCCCAAGGCGCCGGCGACCGCGATCGAATCGACGGCGCCGCCACGCACCACGTCCACCGAGCCTCCGCCGGCCGTCACCGCGAAGACCACCGGCGTTCCGGGCGCGTTGTTGCCAAAGGCGTCGCGCGCGCGGACCTGGAGCGGAAGCGCGACCTCGTGATCCACCACAGCGGTCTGTCCACCGCCCGAGACGAGCGCGAGGGTCGCGGCTGTCGCGGGACGGACCGTGGCGGGGCCACCGCTGCCACTTCCGCCGCCAACCCGGATGGCCGCGAGGGAAATCGTCTCGGCAACCGTGTCGCGTCCGAACGTGACGAACTCACCGGCGACGAGCGGCCCCGACGGGGGCGTCCACTGGACGGATCCCGAGGGGGTCATACCGACCGTCGCGCCATCGGACGTCACGAGGTTTCCGAACGCGTCGCGCGCGCGCACGCGCACGCGCACCGGCACGCCCGCGGTCCACTGGACCGAATCGGCGATCACTTCGAGCGAGGCCGTGGCCGCCGGGACCACGGTGACGAGCACGCTGTCCGCGCGTACGGAATCGGGGGCCAGGCTCCCCGGCACGAGGAGCCGCGCGCGGAGGGCGCCCGGCGACGATCCCGCGTGGAGCGTGAAGTCCGCCACGCCCGACGCATCCGTGAGGTCCGACGCCGGAGCGGCCACACCCGCACCCGTGACCACCGACGCGCTCACCGAGGCGTTCGCGACGACGTTCCCCAGCGCGTCGAGCACCGTTCCGTGGATCGCGAGCGAGTCCCCCGCGGCGATGGACGGCGGCACCGGCGGCGCGGCCACCAGGCGGTAGGCCGGGCCGGCGGTCACGGTGACGGGGCCATACACGGTGGCGTTGCCGGAGTCGTCCGCGATCCGGATGGAGAGCGGGCCGGACGCGACGGGGGTGAACGGAACCGTCCCGGTCCCCGCGACCACCGCCGCAGAGTCGGGAACCTGGGCGGCGCCCGCGAGCACGGTGGGACGCACAATGAAGCCGGCCGCGGCGGGGGTGTCGTTCCCGAAGGCGTCGTGCGCGCGCACGTCGAGCACCTGGGACGACCCCGCCTGAAGCGGACCGGCCGGGCCAGTCACCACGAGCGTGTCGGGGGGACCGGCGATGAACGAGATCGTGGGAGCCATCAGGAGCGGGACGCCGGACGCGGTCACATGCACCGTTCCCGTCATCGCGGTGGTCGTCCAGGCGCGGACGTCCATCGAGCCCGAGGCGCCGGTACCGGCGCCCAGCGCCGAGAAGGCGACGCCCGGCGCGCCACTCCACGACAAGACGATCGACGACGCGGGCACGAGCGCCAGCGCGTGGTCGTGCGCGTCGCGCAGCGTCACGGTGACCGTGCTTCCGGCCGGACCGACCGTCGCCGGCGACACCGCGACGACCGAAGAGCGGGCCGCGCTCACGGGACCGGGTACGATCCGGATCGGGGTCGAGCCCGACGCGCTCCCGCGCACGGAGGTCGCGGTGACGCTGGCCGTGCCGAGCGTGACGCCGCCGAGGAGCGAGAATGCGATCGAACCACCGGACGCCTCCACCTGAACGCCCGCCGTCGTGGAGTCGCGATCGGTCGCGACGATCGATCCGAGCGTCGTGGCCACGGTGTAGCGTTCGCCGTCCGCGACCGTGTTTCCGAACCCGTCCACGAGACCGAACGCGGTGACGCCGCGCACGGCCGCGCTGTCCGCGACGACCGAGTCGGGGGACGCGGAGAGCGCGATCACCCCTACGGGCACGCTCGGCGCGAGCGGAATCGGGATCGAGCCGGTCGCAGAGCCGAGCACCGACACGAGTGACAGCGAACCCGCCCCCGCGACCGTGCCCGCGCGCGCCCAGCCCTGGACGGCGCCGGAGACCCCGGTCGTCCACTGCACGCCGGGCGTGCCCGCGTCCTGGTCGCCAAGCGGCGTCACGCCCGATCCACTCACGGTGACCTCGGCGCCGATGGCGACGGCGTTCCCGTAGGCGTCGCGAACGGGACCCGAGGTGATCGAGGTGGAGTCGCTCCCGTTCGCGACGAGCGTCGCGGGAAGCGCCGTCAGCGCGACGTTGCCGAACGGCGGACCGGGAGTGGTGGTCACGGTTGCTTCCGCGGTCCCGAGCGAAGCCCCGGTGCCGTTCGCGTCGATGGCGCGGATGTGCCCCGTTCCGCCGCCGGACGCCACGTCCGTGAAGACGAAGCGCGCCGAGTCCGCCCCCGCGGGCACGGAGACCTCGAAGATCGCCTGACCGCCGACCGCGGAGAAGTGGCCCCCCGGACGGTCGGTCCAGAGCGTGAGCGTCTCCGCGGTGACGAGAGGCGCGCGGTTTCCGAACGCGTCGTACGCGAGGACCGAAACGGTGTCGAGAGCGCCCGCGGTAAGCGAGAGCGCGCCCGGGACGAGCATGATGTGATCGGCGGCGCCGGCAGAGACGGCGAGCGGTGCCCGCGGCGCGGACTCGAAGCCGCTCCCCGAGTCCAACGCCGTGAGCCAGAACGCGCCCTGGCGCCGCGGCGTGAGCGTTCCGCTCCACGCTCCGGCCGTCAGCGCGACCTGGCCCGCGATGAAGTCCGGATCGGCGGTGGCGGAGCCCGACGCCCCGGCGAACGAGCGGATGGACACCGTCGCGCTCGCGAGCGGTCCCGTCGTGATCGTGTTGCCGTCCTGGTCGCGGGCGCGCACGCTCGCGGCGAGCCCCGCTCCGGCCGACGCCGCGGACGCAAACGATGCTTCGAGCGAGGACGGCGCGCCGTGGCTCACCGTGATGACGCCGGTCGAGTCGACGACCGCGCCCACCGCGCCGACCACGCGCCCTGAGCCGGCGGTCGTGAGCGTCAGCACCGCGCTCGCCGTGGGTCCCGTGGGCACCGAACCGATGCCGCCCGTCACGCTCCACGTGCCCGCCTCTGGTCCGAGCGGGTGATTGGCGCTGTCGTACCCGCGGAGGTAGAACGTCGTCGTGTCCTGGTCCGCGTCGAGCGCGAGCGCGCCCACCTCGACCCCCGCTCCGTTCTCGACGAGGACGTGATCGAGCGGCCCGTACACGTCGAGCACGGGTGAGGCGCCGATGGGGGCCACGCTCGATCCCGCCGGGTCGCTCGAGACCCAGAACACGGCGATGTCCGGCCCCGTCGGCTGTGCCTGCGACTGCGCCGCACCGGCGCCATAGATCACGGTGAGGGTGTCGCCGGCCAGGAACGCGCTCTTCGACGCGCCGCCGAGGCGGAGCTCGATCGCGTTCCCCGTGATCACGGTCTCGTTGACGGAGGACGTGTCGGCGATCGCCACATACCCGGGCTGCGACGGCTGAGCGATCTGGGGCGCGGTCCAGCCCGGCGGGATTTGCAGGTAGAGCCAGCCTCCCTGCGGCGACGCGAAGTCCTCGGAGGCGACGTAGCGAATGGTCCACGCGCCGGCGGCGCCCGCGAGAACGGGAGCGGCGGGAGCGATCGTCGCCGTGCCGCTTCCCGGCGCGGCCCATGCGCCGACCGGAAGGCAGCACGATGCGAGCAACGTAAAGGCGAGCGACCGCACGACGCGGGCGCGCGCGTTCGGCGTAGGCAGGACAGGACTCCGTGGTTTGGTGCGGGTGCGTTGCGTCCCAGGGACTTAGCGGAGAGGCGAAGCGCAAGAGACATGCCACGGGGCGAGTGCGCCACGGACCGTGCGGTGGAGCGAGGAGCGGCGGAAGTGCCTGCGCCGCAAGGCGCGAATGCGGCGCGAGTTCGAGCGTGACCGAGGCGTCGCGCCGGGGCCGTTGCAGAATGCACGACGCTCGCGTCGCAAGCGATCGAGATGCGCGGCGCGGCCGATTTCGAACCGGCCGGCCGGGATTGAGCCGCCTACCCTACCGGCGGGGCCACCTCACGTCGCCGACCACCTTCCCCGATCCGGTGAGCGATCCCGGGTCGAGTCCGGCGGAAGACGCCGAGGGAAGGATCTGCTCGAGGAAACGGTCCTGGTCGAGCGCGCGCTTGTTGGCGAGCCCTATGAACAGCACCTGGATGATCGTGGCTCCCGCGAGCACGCCGAGTCCGACATCGAAGACCTCCTTGAGGCGGGCGCGCATCGTGTCGCTCCAGTACGCGAGGCCGAGGAGGAGCAGTCCCACGAGCACGCTCGTGAGGAGTCCGGTGAGCTTCCCAAAAGCGGTGGGCTGGATCTTCACCGGGCCGTGGAAGAGGTAGAGGTAGCAGGTCCCGACGATCAGGATCCCGTAGCGCGCGAGCATCAGAGCCGCCACCCACCACGGGATCGCGCCGAACATCGTGAGCGCGACGAAGATCGTGCCGTTGAAGAAGACATCGATCGCCGGGTCGAGCAGCGCGCCGATGATCGATTCCATGTGGAGCGCGCGCGCCACGATGCCGTCGAGGACATCGGTCAAAGCACTCGCCGCAAAGAGCCAGACCACGGCCGACCAGCGTCCCTCCCGCGCGAGAAGCACGATCGCGGGCACCGCGGCCAGACGGAGCAGCGTGAGCCCCACCGGCAGCGGAATGCGCCGGAGCGAGCGGACCTCGGGCGTGCCGGCCAGCCCGATGTGGGCCAGGATCCAGAACGACGCGATGAGCAGCGTCACGCTCGACGCGATGATGTAAGTCACGCCCACGCGCCGCCCGACCGCCCACGAGAGGAGGAGCGCCGCGCCGAACTGGATCGCGAAGAGGACGAAGGACGTTCCCGCGACGGAGCGGACGAGATCGGCGCGCTCGGTGAGCGTGCCGACGATGCGGGCGAGGATTCGGCGGAGATACGCGGCCACCGAGGCCGGCGTGAAGCCCTCCTTACGGAGGTCCCGGAGGAGGTCCTCGGCGAACACGGCTACGGAACGCGGAGGGACGCCTCGGCGAGGACGCGCTCGGATCCGAACGTGGTCTCGTCCAGCGCGTAGCTCTCGATGGTGCTCGGACGCGCGCGGCGGAAGAGGAGCTGCGCTTCGACCTTGTACGGTCCCTTGTGGTCGCCGACGCCCACGCGGTAGCGCGCGGTGGCGCTCGCGCCGGCCTTGATGCGGCGGTTCTGGAGCACCTTCGTGGCCATCCAGGTATCGACGGGCCAGTTCCCGAGCTCGTCCTCGAGGATGATGCCGAACACCGAGTTGTTCCACTCGGTGAAGGGATCGTTCTCCCAGACGATCGCGCCGTCCGCCGTGAGGACGCGGATCCGGACGATGACCATGTTCTGATCGTTGCCCGTCGGGAGCGAGTGACCCCAGCCGGTGTTGGTCACGACCGCCGACAGCGTGAGCGAATCGCCCGACGCGCTCTTGGTCCCGCGCAGCACGATGGTCTCGGCCGGTCCTGGCCGCGCCATTTCGGCGATCTCCGCGCTGAACGAGTGATCGGGCACCTTCGGGCGCGACGGACCGAGGTACGAGACGCGTCCCGGCTGACCCGGCATGTGGCACGTCTGGCAGCTCACCCCCTGCTTCGCGTACTTCGACGCCTTCCACTCCGCGTACGTATCGCTGATGGTGACGCCGTTCTGGTTCTTGTACGCGTGGCAGCCGCCGCAGAATCCGGACGTGCGCAGGTAGGTCGAGTACTCCGACTTGTGCGAGTTGGTCGGGACCGGATTGCGGATGGAGCCGTAGTAGCTGCCGAGATCCAGCTCGAACGGCGGGTTACCGGTCGAGGGGCCCGGCGCGGACACCATGTGACAGTAGACGCAGCTCACGCCCTCGTGCGATACGTCGCGCACGAAGTTGAAGTCCTGGTTCACGTAGGTCGTCGCCTCATGGCAGGGTCCGCAGTTCAGGAACGTACCCCCCCGCGTCGTCTTGAGCGACTGGAAGTACATCCGTCCGAACAGAAGATTTTGCGACCGCTCCGCTTTCGAGTGGGCCGATTTCTGCCAGGACTCGGTGATCGAGAGGTGGCACTGCTTGCAGGTCTCGGCCGACTGGAGATTCACGTCGCGCCGGAAGAGCGGCGGCGGCGTGTAACCGACCGCGCCGAGGGCGAGCGCGAGCAACAGGGCGACGGGGAGGATTCGATTCGGGTTCGGGGGGCTCGTTCGCAAGATGGCGGGATTCTACAGGGTCGACCCCGGTGGTTCAAGACGACCGCCCTGAAACGCTTCCGAGGCAATGGTGCCGAGGATCGCGACTCCGGCCCGGACCGAGCCCGACACGGTGCCCGAGATCTTCGACCGGCCCACGCGCCGGCGGTAGCGGACCGGGGTTTCTTCGGCCCGGATGCCACGCCGGGCGGCCTTCACCTGCATCTCGACCGTCCACCCGAAGGCCCGGTCTCGCATCCCGAGCCGGCGGAGGGAATCCCACCGGATCGCCCGGAACGGACCGAGATCCGTGTAGCCGACGCCATAGAGCGAGCGGATGAGCCGCGTCGCGAGCCAGTTCCCGAAGCGGGCCTGCGGCGTGAGCGCCCCGGGCTCTCGGACGCCCCGCGTCCGGCTGCCGATCACGAGATCCGCCCGTCCCAGGCGGATGGGCTCGACGAGGGATTCGGCCTCGGATGGATCGTCGCTCAGGTCCCCGTCGAGGAAGAGGACGACGTCGGGCGGATCGGGTTCGAGCGCCGCGATCCCGCGAAGGCATGCGGCGCCATAACCCCGCTCGGGCTCGGAGACGACCAGCGCGCCGTGCGCGCGCGCCACGTCCGCGGTGCCGTCCGAGGAGCCGTTGTCGGAAACGACGGCCCGCCGCACGAGCGGTCGCGGAAGCTCCTCCAGCACGCGCCCGATCGACGACGCCTCGTTCAGCGCCGGGATGACGCAGTCCACGGTGAACGCCGCGGCGGCGCTCACTTCCGCTTGAGCGCGGCTCGCGCGGCGGCGAGCCGCGCGAGCGGGATGCGGAAGGGGCTGCAGGAGACGTAGTCGAGTCCCACGTTCTCGAAGAATTCGATCGAGGCGGCGTCTCCGCCGTGCTCGCCGCAGACGCCGATCTTGAGGCCGGGCTTGGCACGCCGCCCCGCGAACGCCGCGCGCTGGACGAGCGTGCCCACGCCCTTCACGTCGATCGAGACGAACGGATCGCCCGGGAGGATCCCTGCGTTCGCGTACTCCGGCAGGAAGCGTCCGGAGTCGTCGCGCGAGTAGCCGAAAGTCATCTGGGTGAGGTCGTTGGTTCCGAACGAGAAGAAGTCGGCGTGCTGCGCGATCTCATCGGCGAGCACCGCGGCGCGCGGCACCTCGATCATGGTGCCGATCGTGTAGGGGATCGTCACCCCCGCCTTGCGCATCACTTCCTCGGCGACCGCCTCCACCTCCGCGCGCTGGCGGCGGAGCTCTTCGGGATCTCCGACGAGCGGGATCATGATCTCCGGGATCACGCGCTTCCCCGCCTTGATCGTCTGGATCGCGGCTTCGAAGATGGCGCGCGCCTGCATGCGCGTGATCTCCGGATGGAGGATGCCGAGCCTGCAGCCGCGGAATCCAAGCATCGGATTGAACTCGTGGAGCTCCTCGACCCGCGCGAGCGTTCGCTCGATCTCCTTCCGGCGCGCGGGCGTCCCCTTCTTCCCCATCTCGCGGAGCTCCGCCTCGAGCTCGGCGCGCTTGGGGAGGAACTCGTGAAGCGGAGGATCGAGCGTGCGGATGGTGACCGGGCAGCCTTCCATGGCGAGGAAGAGTCCCTTGAAGTCGGCCCGCTGGAGCGGGAGGAGCTTGGCGAGCGCCCCCTCGTACGCCTGGATCGTGGGCTTGGATTCGCGGCGCTCCCGGAGCAGCTCGGCGTTCAGGCGCGCGCGCTCGGAGCGCGGCGCCTCCGTGAGCTCCGCCTCGATATGCGCGATCCGGACCTTGGCATCACGGGCGCGCTGCGCATTGAGGATCATCGCGACCACGTGGGGGATGCGGTCCGGGGCGAAGAACATGTGCTCGGTGCGGCAGAGCCCGATGCCCTCGGCTCCGAGATAGCGCGCGATCTTCGCGTCGCGTGGAACGTCGGCATTCGCGCGCACGCGGAGCCGGCGCTCTTCGTCGCACCACGCCATGAGCCGTTCGAAGCTCTGATAGAGAGGCGCCTTGGCCGCCGGCAGCTCTCCCGTGAGGACGCGGACCACTTCCGAATCGGTGGTGGGAACGTCGCCCATGAGAACCTCGCCGGTCGACCCGTCGAGAGAGAGGAACGCGCCCTCCTTCAATTTCCGGCCGCCGACCGTAAGCACGCGCCCCTCCTCCTGGATCTGGAGCGCCGAGCAGCCGACCACGCAGCACTTCCCCATGCCTCGCGCGACCACGGCGGCATGCGAGGTCATGCCCCCGGTCGCGGTGAGGATGCCCTGCGCGGCATGCATGCCGGCGATGTCGTCGGGGGAGGTCTCGGCGCGCACGAGAATCACGCGCTCCGACGCTCCGCGGCGCACCGCTTCATCGGAGGTGAAGACGATGGCTCCCGCGGCGGCGCCGGGCGAAGCCGGCAGTCCGGTCGCCACGCGGTCGTGCTTCTTTCGCGCGGCGGGATCGAGCACCGGGTGGAGCACCTGGTCCAGGTGCGCCGGCTCGACGCGCTCGATCCCTTCGCGCTTCGTGAGGAGCCCCTCCTCCACCATCTCGACCGCGATCTTGAGCGCGGCGATCCCGGTGCGCGCGGCGCGCCGGGTCTGGAGCATGAAGAGGCGCCCCTCCTCGACCGTGAACTCGAAATCCTGCACGTCGCGGTAGTGCCGCTCGAGCCGCGACGTGATCTCGCGGAGCTGCCCGTATGCTTCGGGAAGCTCGCGCTCCATCTCCTCGATGGGACGGGGCGTCCGGATCCCGGCGACCACGTCCTCGCCCTGCGCGTTGCGCAGATACTCGCCGTAGAAGCGCCGCTCCCCGGTCCCGGGATCGCGCGTGAAGCCGACCCCCGTCGCGGAGCCCATGCCCAGATTGCCGAAGACCATCGCCTGCACGGTGACCGCGGTCCCCAGCCCCTCCGAGATGCCGTGGATGCGGCGGTAGTGCACCGCGCGCTCCGTGTTCCACGAGCGGAAGACGGCGTCGCGCGCGCCGGCGAGCTGGACGCGGGGGTCCTGTGGGAAGTCGCGTCCGGTCTCCCGCTTCACGATGTCGAGGAAGCGGCGGGAGAGGGACTCGAGGCGCTCCGCGGTGAGATCCACGTCGAGCTCGACCTTCGCGCGCGCCTTCTCACGGACGAGCTCTCGCTCGAGAAGCGCACGCGGAACGCCGAGGACGACGTCCGAATACATCTGGATGAAGCGGCGGTAGCTGTCGTGCGCGAAGCGCGGATTTTCGCTCCTCAGCGCGAGCCCCGGCACGGTCTGATCGTTCAGGCCCAGATTCAGCACCGTGTCCATCATCCCAGGCATCGAGACGGGAGCGCCGGAGCGCACGGAGACGAGGAGCGGGTTCTCCGGATCGCCGAGCCTCCGCCCAAGGTAGCGCTCGAGCTTCTTGAGCGCGTCGCGCTCTTCCTGAATGGTGGACTCGAGGAGGCGGCCGCCGGCTTCGAAGAACTGGCGGCAGGCGGCGGTCGTGATCGTGTAGCCGGGCGGAACGGGGATGCCGGCGTTGGTCATCTCGGCGAGGCCGGCGCCCTTCCCTCCGAGGAGGTCGCGCATGCGCGCGTTCCCCTCGGCGCTGCCGGCGCCGAACGAGTAGACGTGCTTCGGGTGATCCGGCGATCGGGGCGCGGCCTTGCCCGCCACCTTCGTCGCGATCTCCTGAGCGCTCATGGCGCCGCCTTTCGCGAGGCTCTCATCGGAGTCCGCCGCCTTCGAGCTTCGCGACGCCGCGGATCGCCCCGACTTCGAGGCCGGCCGCGTTGCGGAGCTCCTCGCCGGCCAGGTGCGCGAGCGCGCGGCGCTCCACCTCACCGAGCAGGCCGAGCGCCTCGAGCACGGAGACGACCGCGGGGCCGAGACCGCGTCGCGACCCATCCTCCACCTTGATCGCGATCCCCACGCCCCGATCCACCAGCCCGACCGCGTGCACCGCTTCCGCTCCCACCTTGGTGACCGCGGAAGGAATCGCATTCATGAGGAGCGTGTCGAGGCGGCCGGGTCCCGCCACCAGATCCGGATGCTCCTTCATCGCGTCCCGGATCGTCGCGAGCGCCGGAAGCGGAGCGCCGTCCCCATCCCGTCCACTCGCGAGGAGCGCGAACGAGCGCGCGAGCGTGTGGAGCGGCATGCGCGGCGTGGGCGCGCTGCATCCGTCGATGGCGGGCTCGGGATCGGTCCAGGGCTCACCCAGGAGCGACGCGAAGCGATCGAAGATCTGCCGCTGCACCGGGTGACTCGGATCGGCGTACGTATCGAGGGGCGCACCCAGGAAGCGGGCGAAGAGCATCATGCCCGCGTGCTTGCCGGAGCAGTTGTGGCGCACCGGGGTCGGCTCTTCGTGCGCGCTGCGGAGCCGCTCCGCGGTCGGCTCGTCGTACGGGGCATGAACGCCACACCGGAGCATCGATTCGTCGGCGTGCGCGGCGTTCAGGATTGTGTGCGCGAGCGCGGCATGCCGGTCCGTGCCGGTGTGCGAGCCCGCGATGAGCGCGAGGGCGTCGCTCCCGAGCCCCGAAGCGGCGTACGCCCCGGATTCGACGAAGGGAAGCGCCTGGAACGGCTTGAACGCGGAGCGAGGAAAGATGAGAGCCCTGGGCTCACCGGCGAAGGCGAGGAGATTTCCCTGGGCGTCGACCACGGCGACGTGGCCGCGATGGATGCTCTCGACCCGCCCGTCGCGGAGAACGTGCACGAGCGGGGCGGCACACGCGTCCGCCGCCGCCAGGTCCACTCCGCGCGCCTGCCTCTGCATCACCGCCACCGTTCGATCCCCACGAACGCCCGAGGGCGAGCTAACTGTCGATCTGGGCCTTCTGGAGCTTGCCGCTGTAGTCGATGTACACCGACTTCCACTCGGTGAACGCGTCGATCACGGTCGGACCGCCTTCGCGATGGCCGTTCCCGGTCTCCTTCACGCCGCCGAACGGAAGCTGCACCTCGGCGCCGATCGTCGGACCGTTGACGTACGTGATGCCCGCCTCGATGTCGCGGATCGCGCGCATGGCGCGATTCACGTCGGCCGTGTAGATCGAGGAGCTCAGGCCGTAGGGCGTGTCGTTGAGCACCTGGATCGCCTCCTCGAACGACGAGACCGTGATCACCGAGAGCACCGGGCCGAAGATCTCCTCGACGGCGATGCGCATGGAGGGCGTCACCTGATCGAAGATGGTCGGCTTGTAGAAGTGCCCCTGCGCGAGGGCTCCGTCCTCGGCGGGCGAGCCGCCCGCGACGAGCTTCGCCCCCTCGCCCTTCCCGATCTGGACGTAGCTGTCCACGCGGTCCCGCTGGCCGCGATTCACCACGGGACCGACATCCGTCCCGGCCTCGAGTCCGTCTCCGAGCTTGAGCTTCTGCACGCGCTCGATCAACCGCGCGACCATCGCGTCGTGCACCGGCTTCTCGACGATGAGACGGCTCGTCGCCGTGCAGCGCTGTCCCGTCGTGCCGAACGCGCCCCAGAGCGCCCCCTCGACCGCGAGGTCGAGGTCCGCGTCCGCCAGCACGATCTGCCCGTTCTTCCCGCCGAGCTCGAGCGAGAGCCGCTTGAGCGAATTCGCGGTGCGCTCCGCGATGGTCTTGCCCACTTCCGAGGACCCGGTGAAGGAAACCATCGCGACGCCCGGGCTCTCCGAGAGCGGAACGCCGACCGCGGATCCGCCGCCGTGCACCAGGTTGAGCACGCCCTCGGGCACTCCCGCCTCGACGAGGACCTCGACGAGATGGTGCGCCGACGCCGGCGTGTCGGTGGCGGGCTTGATGACCACTGTGTTCCCGGTCACGAGCGCCGGGAAGATCTTCCAGGACGGGATCGCCATCGGGAAGTTCCACGGCGTGATGAGCCCGCACACCCCCATCGGCTGGCGGATCGACATGGCGAACTTGTTCGGAAGCTCGGACGGCGCGGTGACGCCGAAGGAGCGCCGGCCCTCGGCGGCGATGTAGTAGGCCATGTCGATGGCCTCCTGGACGTCGCCCCGGGTCTCGGCGAGAACCTTCCCCATCTCGCGCGTCATGGCGCGGGCAAAGGCTTCCTTCTTCTCGCGGAGGATCTCGGCGGCCCGATAGATGATCTCGGCGCGCTTGGGGGCCGGGACGAGCCGCCAGGATTTGAACGCCCGCTGAGCCGCCTGGACGGCGGCTTCGACGTCCTCCTTCCCCGACTCGGGAAACGTTCCGATCAGGTCGGAGGGACGGGCGGGATTCCGGTTCTCGAAGGTGCGGCCGGAGCGCGCCGGGACCCAGGCGCCCCCGATGAGGTTGAGATAGCTCCGGGCGGCCGGGTCGGCCGTCCGGGTGCGCTCGGCCGGAGCGACCGAGGGAGTGGCGGTCTGGGGATTCATTCGAAGCCTCCGGGCCGCCTCGGGTTTCCGGGCGGGCGGCCTACTTGATGATGACGAAATGCCCCTTCTTGGGCGTACGCCCGTCCGGGGGATTCACCGTGTAGAGATAGATCCCCGAGACGACCGTCCGACCGTCGTCGTTCTTGAGATCCCAGGCCAGCTCGCCTGTCGTTCCGCCGGCGCTCGAGCTGGGGCTCTGCGTGAGGACCCGCAGGAGCTCGCCGACCGAGGTGTAGATCCGGACCGTCGAGCCCGCCGGGATATTGACGAAGTGAATTTCCCGCTGATTCGGCCCCAGATCCCATTCCGCCGAGCCCTTGTATGGATTCGGAACGACCGCCACGTGCTCCATGTTGCTGGCGGGCGGGGTCGCCGGGGTCAGGTAAACGAGCTGGGAGCTATCCACGGGGCTCTCGGCGAAGTCCGCGTTTACAGTCGTAAGCGTGTCAATGGATGTTACCGCATACTCGTGGCGGAACCCCACGAGGGGTGCGAGATCCACGAAGACCCGGGCGGTGGTGTCCACGTCCGCCGGGTTTCCGGGAGGGTAATCCAGGATATAGGTACCGTCGGGTAACTTGTTGTTATAAAATCCGTTGAAGAAGACTCCCGTCCCCGTGAAGACGAAATTCTGGACGTCGCAGGGGGCCTGCTGGGCGACGCAGACCGGAACCAGCCGGTCGCGGGCCTTCGACTGTCCGATCAACTCCAAGCGGGACGGTGAGATACCCTCGATCGTCCTCCGGACCCGGTACCCATTCCGGACGGGCCGGCAGGTCGGGGTGCAAAGAGAGTCGTACTCCACGCTGGAGCTCCAGAGGAGCCAGACGAACGTCCCCGTCTGATTGTTGACCCGATTCGCCGTATTGGCCTGCAGATAATAGCCTTTGACCCCTGTCGGGCTGGTGAGCGTCTGGCCTGGGGCGAAGGCTGCGTGGGCGAGAAGGGCGGTGCCAAGGGAAATAGCGAAGCCGAGCTTGTACAGCGGGTTTCGAGACATCAACCTCCCTCACGACGTCGGCGGCCCCGGCGGCGCACCGGTCCAGCAATAGATATCAAATGGGGGGGTGCCGCGCAATTGGGGCCTGTGGAAGTAGCCCACCGGCCGGCCCGAGCGAAAGGATCCCGTCGACCCGACCCGAGCGGCAGACTAGGCTCCAAGTCACGGTGTGTCAAGGCATTTTTGAACAGCCGCAGGTCCTATAAGTTCCAAAAATCGCTTGACAGTAGGGGCGTATCCCCTGTATACTCAATCGAGTAAAAAAACGGGGCAACCCTTTCCCATTGTGAGAACCAACATCGTCTTAGCTCAATTCGAATCACGATCCCGTAAGGAGGTGATTAGGCTCGTAGTGTCGTCTACCTTATCCTCTTGAGGTGTCTTCTCGCTTTTACCTGCGTTAGAGAGGAGATGAATGGGATGAAGAAATTACTAGGCGTCATCGGAATCCTGGCGCTGGCGGCCGCGATGCTTCCGGCTCAGGGGCACGCGGATCTGCGCGGTTCGTTCGCGCCGATTACGATCGCTAGCGGATTCTCCCAGGGATGCGAGACTCCGTCTCACCGGCCGGATGACGGCACGGGAACGATGCTGTTCCCGGTGGACGGCCGTCTCGAGCCCGAGTGGCTCACCTTCACGGCGCGAAGCCTCGTGCCTGGCAAGGAGAACAGCCGCTCGATCTACCTGCACCTGAACGCCCAGCAGTCCGGTTACTTCGCGGTCCTCAAGACCGATCCGGCCGCTGACATTTCCTATTTCGATCCGGCTTGGAGCTCTGACGGCAGATTCCTCGCCTACGTCCAGCTTGTTGGTGGGGCGCAGGGCCTGTTCGTGCAGGAGTACTTCGTTTCCGATGACTTCGAGGCCGTGTACGGTCCTGGCCTGGGCGCTGACAGCCCGGTTGGTGCCGCGTGGCTCGTCACGAACGCCGGCAACCCGCGTCATCCGAGCTGGTCGCCGTCGGCCTACACGCTCGCGTACGATGCGGAGACCTCCGGCTCGCGCGACATCTGGACCCAGACCATCGACGTCAGCCCGGCGCACATCGACGGCGCCCCGGTTCGCGTGACCTTCGACAACCTCAAGGCCGAGCAGGATCCGGTCTGGTCCCCGAACGGCACCGACATCGCGTACACCACGAACAAGTTCGGCCCGCTCCAGATCGAGATCGTGCACACGGCGCTTCTGCCGTCCGATCCGGGCTACCTGTCGCTCGCGGAGCCGAATTTCGCGTTCGTCACGCACAACAATCCCACGTACGACCCGACGGGCGCGTCGATCCTCTATGACGCTCCGGGCGGCGAAAACGTGAACAACGTCGTTTCGGTGTGGTCGCTCAACCTGACGACGAAGGCCAAGTGCGAGCTCCTGCTCGACAACCGTGCCGACGCGGATCCGTCATACTCTCCGTTCGTCCAGCACACGCGCGCTCCCGAGAGCCTTCCGTTCTCGTACTTCGTCATGACGTCGCAGGCCGGTAACTTCGGCGTGGCGACCTGGCGCGCGAACCTGATCAACAGCTGCCTCACGCCGCTTCCGATGGTCGTTTCCATCACGCCGTCGGTCGTGAACTACAAGAGCAACAACCCGCAGCCGTTCATCACCACGATGTCGTTCCCGGCCGAAACCAAGGCGCTGAGCTATGTCTGCCGCTCGACCAACACGGGCGGCGAGGGTGTCCGCCTTCGCGCGAGCATCTTCAACAGCCCGACGCTCCTCGGCCTCCCGGCCGATCAGGGTTCCTCCGGCGTGGTGGGCGTCAGCAACACGTCCTGCTTCGACACGGTGGATACGCTCAGCACGAGCCCGCTCACGCTCGAGCGGACGATCACCTGCTATTTCGACAAGCGGACGATCATCGATCGCATCACCGCCCTTGGCCTCACGGACAAGACGGTGCCGATGCAGATGACGGCCTACTCGAACCTGGTGGGTCGCGGCTTCCAGGGCTTCACGTACATCAAGGTGACGAAGAACAATCTTGCGAGCTCTAACGTCGCCATGATCAGCAACTCGCCGAACCCGTTCAACCCGGTCACGAAGATCCGCTTCGCGGTCTCCAAGACCGGTACGTACTCGCTCCGCATCTACAACGTGCAGGGCGCGCTCGTGAAGTCGCTCGCCAGCCAGCGTTACGATGTCGGCACCCACGAAGCCACGTGGGATGGCCGCACGAACACCGGTGGCAAGGCTGCTTCGGGCGTCTACTACGCCAAGATCGCGGGCACCGACGGCAACGATGCGTCGACGCTCCGCCTAGTGATGGCGAAGTAACCCTCGCAACATCGCTTCAGGCTCTAGGCCGCGGGGCTTGTCCCCGCGGCCTTTTGCTTTTGCTGCGGTTCTTGGGTCGAGGCGATTTGGCCGGCGTGGGGAGGGAGTGAGGGTCCTGGACAGCGCGTCCCGGCGCTCGCTATCGCACCCCTCCGGTGACTTGGCTGGCGCCGGGCGTGCATTATCCAGGACACTCACTCCCTCCCCCCGCCTACCATGGCGCCGCGGAACAACGACGGCGTAAACGCGCATGGGTCGCGGATGACGCCTTCGACAGGATTGAAACTCGATGCCGATGAACCCTGAGCATCTGCCCCTGCTGGCTCTCTTGATTGCGGGTGTCTTCGTTGGGGCTGTCGCCGTTCGCGATCTGCTCGACCGGCGATGGATCGCGGCGGCCCGAACCAGTGGGGTCGCGCTCCTTGCACTCGCGCTCGGGTTCGTGGGTGGCACGCGCGTCGGGAAGCACGAGGAGCCGCGCATCAGCCGTCTTCCAGGACTCGTTCCTCTGAACGGGACCGCGGGGACGTCGACGCTCTTGTTCCTCGGCGGAGTTTCAATCTACGTCGCGCCTCAGAACCGTTGCGTCATGGCGCTGGATGGGACCCCCTTCCTCACGCTCGACTCGCTCCGCACGGGGTTGCTGGTGACCTGTAGCGCCGCGCTGCCCGAGGACGACGATGGTGCCATCCCCTGGCGCGAGCGCGGCGTCGCGGCGTGGATCTCCCAAAACGCGATCTTCACCCAAGCTCAGGGGATTCGATCGAGTCGTCCCGATCCCCACACGATCGTCCTCCGTCGAGGTGACGACGAGCTCCTGCGCGTGCGTCACGTAGCTCCTGGACACATCGAGATCGAAGGAGGCCTCTGGGCCGAGGACCCAGCCGGCCGACCCGTGCACCTGCGGAATGGCATCCGCTGGCCCGGAGGATCCATACCGATCGGCACGGTGGACCTCACCTCACAGGGCGAAGGCAGGATCGATCTAGAGAGTGACGGGGCCATCCGAGTGATCCCCAACCCCCCGGCGCATCGTGCCGCCGAGAGGAATTGAGGTCGGCCCACGTGCTGGCGCCGCGGGGGCCGCGGTGTTGTCGCGACTAGGTAGGCGTGGGGGGGGGATGTGAGGGTCCGGGATAATGCACGCCCGGCGCCAGCCAAGCCACTGTAGGGGTGCGATAGCGAGCGCCGGGACGCGCTGTCCCGGACCCTCACATCCTCCCCCCACGCCGGCCAAACCACGCACAACGCCGTAGCTACGGCAGCGTCGGTGACTGATCCACCCACTGGTACGAAGCCTGAACGACGCGCGCCGCCTGGTCGGTCTTGATGAAGTAGAGCGGAAACGCCAGGTGGACGATGCGGCCGATCGCGCCGTTCGCATTCCCCTTCGTGAGCGTGCCGGCCCCCTCGGTGCCGAGATCGTGCGCCTGAGTACGGATCCCCACCACCATGCCTTCGCGGGGCGAGTTCCCACCGTCCTCGTTCAGGCCGGTCTTCACGCCGTGGTACGTGTAGATTGGCTCGGCGATCGGGCGGCTCGGATCTTCGAGTCGGAAGACCGCGTTCGGCTGATCCACGCAGGCGAGGTTCCGCGCCATGATCAGGCCGTCGACATACAAGAGGCCGGGAGAGAGGTTCTCGTTGGGCGAGCCCACGCCGAAGTACGTGGTCCATTTGGCGCCGCTACCCATGGGACCGCGATCCACCTCGGCAGTCTCCAGGCCCATCGCGATACCGGCAGCGGTGGGGCGCGCCTCGATGAAGTCCTTCCCTCCGAGCGTCCGAAGATCGGGAGATCCGAGAACGGCGCCGTCCACGCCCATGTACATGCGCGGGAACGTCGCGAGGAAGTACCCCGTCGTTCCCGCATCCAGCGTGAAGCAGATGCCTCGTGACACGTTGCCGTACAGAATCGTGTTCGGATTGATGACGTTCCCGCCGAGCAGGAATCCGCTCAGCACCATCGTGCCGCCCGCGCGCAAATAACCCGCAAGCTCACTGTACGCGCCGCCCACGAGCGTCCGCCACAATCCGGTCGGATTGCCGACCCCGTTGTTGAAGTCGACATTCCAGATGGCCGTTGTGTAGTTCGCCAGATCGCGCGGCTCGGGCGGCTTTCGACCCTCGGTCTCACCGAAGCCGGCCTGGGCCGTATCCCACTGCGTCACGGGCGCCAAACCGTTCAGGATCCCCGGATCGATGAGCCAGTAATCGTCTTCGTCGATGTCTCTCGGCCAGTTCCCGAACGAGACCGTGCGGTCCTG
>Ga0068858_100000302_pt1 | contig 52791 bp, 56 predicted proteins | sample KBSSwiS12_FD_66589 | JGI IMG/M metagenome (GOLD analysis project Ga0068858, IMG submission 66589) | Switchgrass rhizosphere microbial communities from Kellogg Biological Station, Michigan, USA - KBS Switchgrass S1-2 | ecosystem: Host-associated > Plants > Roots > Rhizosphere > Soil ...
GTGCCACGGCGCACCAGCACTTCGAGCGCTTTGCGCTCCTTCCTCGGCAGCTTCACTACCTGTGCTTGGCGGCCTCGACTCACAGGCCTGAAGCTTACGGCATTGACCTTAAATAGGAAAGCTATTTAAGGGATGTCGTACTAGTGCGCCGCTGCCGCGTTTCGCCGGCGACGACGCTACTGAGCCGTCTTACCCGGAAGCAGCCGGTCGTATTCCTTCTTGACGACGGAATAGCACTCGCAGCTGCGCCTTTCGAGGCCTTCGCGATCGAGCACCGTGATGTGGCCGCGCGAATAGCGGATCAGCCCGGCCTTCTGGAGCTTGCGCGCGCCCTCGGTCACGCCCTCGCGGCGCACGCCGAGCATGTTGGCGATCAACTCCTGGGTCATCACCAGCTCGTTGCCACTCAGCCGGTCGAGGCTGAGCAGGAGCCAGCGGCAGAGCTGCTGGTCGAGCGAGTGGTGCCGGTTGCATACCGCCGTTTGCGCCATCTGCGTGATCAGCGCCTGCGTGTAGCGGAGCAGCAGGTGGAGAACCGGGGCCCCGTTGAACTCCTCCTTGATCGCCTGCGCCTTGAGCCGATAGCCGCGACCCGCGCTCTGCACGACCGCGCGGCTCGACGTCGATTCGCCGCCCATGAACAGCGAGATGCCGACGATGCCTTCCTTGCCGACGACGGCGATCTCGGCCGATACGCGCCGTTTTCCATGACGTAGAGCAGCGACACGATCGCCGTCGTGGGGAAGTAGACGTGGCTCAGCGTGCCGCCGGCTTCACAGAGTACCTGGCCGAGCGGCAGGTCCCCCGCCTCGAGCTGCGGCAGCCAGCGCCGCCACTCGGCCGCAGGCAGCGCCGCGAGCAGGTCGTTTCCCCTTGCCTCGGATCCGGGGGCCATGTGCACACCCTCCCGCAAACGCCCACCGCTCACCTTCGGATCGGCGCCTGCACTTGCAGGTGAACGAGCGTACTCCCTCTGTGCGCTAGCGGACAGACCGGCGATCCGGAGAAGGACTGTCGACCCGCGGTCATCCGGCAGAGCCAGAAGGGTCGATCGTCGGCGCCGCCCGCGAACTCGCAGGTCGGCTTCATGGCCGACGTCAGACGCTGAACCCGAACTGGCTAACCCAGGCGCCCCAACCGCCGTCAACCGACGAGGCTATTTGGGATCAATTGCAGCTTCGGGCTCCTCTCTGTACGGCAACGCACAGACGCATTCCTTTGGGAGGTTCATAAGCATCGACTATCTACGTCCATGCGAACTCGGCGAATAACTCACGAAAGTCTGTGGTGCACGCATTTCTCTCCGACAACCGAGACGAGCTGATCGCGCGATGCAAACGCAAGGTCGAGCAGCGCCCCAAGCGCGCGGCCACCAGCCAGCAGCTCGCCCACGGCATTCCGCTCTTCCTGGATCAGCTCACGCGAACGCTGAGGGCGGAGGAAGCTGATGACGATGCGGAGAGCCTTCGGATCTCGGGGCCCTCGGGTGGGGACATGTTGGTCTTGTCCGAAATGGGGGTTACAGCCACCGCCCACGGGAAGGAGCTCCTCGAGATGGGGTACGCCGTGGATCAGGTCGTCCACGATTACGGTGACCTCTGTCAATCCATCACGGACTTGGCTTTCGAGCGAGATGCACCGTTCGCGGTGGATGAATTCCGAACCTTGAATCGGTGCTTGGACAACGCCATCGCGGATGCTGTCACCGAGTTCAGTTTCCAGCGCGAGGCAAACGTTGCCACCAAATACAAGGCCGAAGAGACCCAGCGTACCGGGTTCCTGGTTCACGAGCTTCGCAACTCCCTGTCCGCGGCGAACCTGTCGCTCAGGGCTCTCGAAGTTTCCCACATGCCAGTCAGCGGAGCGACCGGGGCACTCCTAAGACGAAGTCTGGCCACGATGGGAAGTCTGATAGCCGGCGCGGTCAACGATGTGCGAAACCAAGCCCCCGAACATCGCGAAACCTTGTCGGTAGCCTCTTTCATTGCAGATGCCAAGGATGCCGGCCAACTACAGGCGAACCCGAAGGGTTGCGTTCTCGAGGTACAGGACGTGGACGCCACCCTGGGCATCCGCGTGGACCGAGATCTCCTTCTAGCCGCCCTGGCCAACCTTCTCCAGAATGCCTTCAAGTTCACACACGACCACACCCAGGTCAAGTTGAGAGCCTATGCGCTTGGCGGGCGAGTACTTATCGAGGTCACGGACCACTGTGGCGGACTGCCGCCAGGAAGCGCCGAAAAGATGTTTACTCCCTTCGCTCAGCACAGCGAGGATAGGTCGGGTCTTGGTCTGGGCCTCTTCATCGCCCGCCGCAGCGTTGAAGCGGACGCGGGGACGTTGAGCGTCCGGGATGTGCCGGGCACCGGCTGCGTATTCACCATCAGTCTTCCGCGCTATCCTTGGCCATAGACGCTTCCGGCGCCTGCGTCGCCGACAAAGGTTAGGAACAGCGATGCGACGTTTGACAGAGGCCATGCCACTCGCCTCGGTCGTTCGCGGGCGTCTGCTCATGGCCGATCTGTGACGGCCGCGAGTGGCAGCTATGCGGACATGAGATTGAAAGGGCGGGCAACAGCAGTCGCGCCGTCAGGATCGCGGTCACCCACAACTCGAGGTACGAGACGTTGTCTGCCGACACATCTGCCACTTCGCTCGAGAAGACACCGACGTCAGCGCCCGATTCGCATGTGATGCTGCACATGCCGGTCGACGTGCGCAGCGCCTCCCTCGGCTTCATCGCGCTGGGCGTTGGCATCGCGCTGCTACGCTGGACGCAAGAGTTCATCGTGCCCGTGTTGCTCGGCGTCGTGCTCAGCTATGCGCTGACACCGTTGGTCGACCGCCTCGAGCGGCTCAGGGTGCCGCGCATGGCCGGGGCGGGGTTGGCGCTCACGCTGATCCTGGCTTCGTTCGGCGCGGGCGGTTACGCGCTGCGCGGCGAAGCGGAAGCCTTTGTCTCGACGTTGCCAGCTGTCGCACAGCAGCTGCGGCGTGCCTTGGCGCCTGCAACCGGTGAAGGCGAGGGCACGCTAGCCAAGGTCCAGCAGGCCGCCACCGAGCTCGAGTCGGCCGGGAAGGTCGGAGACAATTCGACCGCTGCCTCGGGCATTTCCAGCGGGGCTAGCGCGACCGGTGCCGCCCGCGCGGCTTCGGCTGCTGCGAAGCCGGCCTCGACGTCGGTGGTGACCCGCGTCGTCGTCGAGAGAGGCGGCATCAACGTGCGTGACTATTTGCTGACGGGCACGCTTGGCGTCGTCGCGCTCGCGGGGCAACTGCTGGTAGTCGTCTTCGTCGCGTTCTTCTTGCTCGCCGCGGGCACCAGCTTTCGCAAGAAGATGGTCGTTCTGGCCGGGCCAAAGCTGAGCCAACGGCGGATCACGGTGCAAGCGCTCGACGAAGTCCATTTGCAGATTCAGCGCTATCTGGTCGTGCAAGTGGCAACAAGCGTGCTGGTGGGTGTCCTCACGTGGCTCGTCTTCCTGGCCATCGGCTTAAACAATTCGGCGATCTGGGGCATCGTTGCCGCCGTGGCCAATCTCGTTCCCTACGTGGGGGCAGTCGCAACCAGCGGCGCGGCTGCACTTGTCGGCTTTGTGCAGTTCAACGCGATCGAAACGGGGCTGCTGCTCGGCGCGGCATCGTTCGGCGTGCACCTCATCGTCGGCAACCTCGTAACGCCTTTCCTGACCGGCAAGACGAGCAAGATGAGTCCTTTCGTCGTGTTCGTCGGCGTGCTCTTCTTCGGCTGGCTGTGGGGCGTGACCGGGCTGATCCTCGCTTTTCCGATCATGGTCACGGTGAAGGTCGTCTGCGACCGGGTCGACGAGCTGAAGCCACTCGGCGAGCTGTTGGGCGCATGAGCGCCGGCCATCCCGTTCGCTCGCGCGAGCACTTGCTGCACTTGCTCGCCGAGACGGCGGAGGTCGAACACAATCTTCTTTGCAGCTACCTCTTCGCGGCCTTAGCCTAAAAAGAAGCGCCCGACGAAGGCTCGATCCCACAACCTCGCCGCCGTGCTGCGATGCACGCTGCGCTGATGGACATGTGCATGGAGGAGATGACCCACCTCGCCCAGGTCGCCACCCTGATGATCGCCGGCGGCTTCGATGCTACGGCTACTAACGCTTGCCGAATCGGTGGCGCGTGCCACTAGCTGTTCAGCGATGGGGTTTTGTCAGTTTTGGCAGTGCTCCGGGAATGGGCGCGCAGGATCTTAGGCGCTACCAGCGCGAAGCCTTCAAGCGCCGAAATGGGTGAAACGACTAGTCAGTGCCAATTCGCGCCCGAAGCCAGCCGTCCGTTGCTTGCAGCGGGACACCCACCAGGTGATCCACTAGGTCTTCGCCGACTTCTTCGCCGCCTTCTTGGCGGCCTCGAGGTTCTCGGCTTTCTTTATCAGCTTGTCGGCCCGCGACGGCTTATTGCCCTTGGTCGCTTTCGCTTCCTTTGGCTCCTTCGCGACCTTGGGCGCCTTGGGTACTCTGGGAGGTTTGGCCTCCTTCACGGGTCTGACGGCCTTTGGCTTGGGCAGTTTGGCTCGAGCCTGCCGCTGCGTCCTGGCTTCCTTGAGCGAACGACGTTCCTCCAGCAGCGCCTTCTCTTGCGCGGAAGCTGGCTGGTCCGCGCCTCGCGAGTAAGCGCGGCTCGCTATTGCCAGATGAAGCCTCACGCCGTTCCTCTGGATCTGAGGTGTCAGTGATGCGGTACGAATTGGCATGACGGCGCTCCAGTTGGGATGACAGTCCAATGTAGGGCGGGTTGAGCCTCCGTGCCAGTGTTCCGACATCGGAGAAGACGGCAATCAACCGACCTTAAAACTCGCGCCGGAGTGGATTGGAGCCGATGTCGGGATCCTTCACCACAAAGCGGACGACTACAGACAGCCGCTTCTGGCCGATCGCGTCGGCTGCGAGGGGCCGCTCGTCGGCGGTTTGGATTCGGCGACTGGTTCTGGCAGCCGAGATTGGCAAGCCAATTGGCTCTGATCGACTCAACGCCGTCCGCAGCGATCTTCTTGCCGACCTTCCGGTGACCTCGGGACCGGAAGTTCGTCGACCTCGACTTGCAGACCTTCCAGTCCTGGTGGCCTGCGACCGGGCTACTGCTGCATCATCGCGCCGTGTTCGTGATGTAGGTGGCCTGCCATCGCATCATCCCCGTGGTCTGAGAGCTGTGCGTCGAACCACCGGTGAAGCGCCAGCGCCAGTCTCGCGTCTGTCGTCCGGTAGCTCAGCTGGGCCCCAGCGTCCACGTCCCTGTAGTCGATGGCAATCTGTCCAGGCTTGGCGGCCTCGAGCTCTGCCAGCCCAGGCATCTCGGCGCCGTGAATGTGTGTCGGCCCGGAGAAGTTGCCCTTCAGGAACTGCGCTTGGATGTCGCGCAGATGCTTTCGCACGAGCTCGATCTGCTCTGCATCGGCGGCGCGCTTGGCGACCACTCGTTGTATGCCACCGTCCGCGGTCTTCGTGAAGATGTGCGTAGTGGCCTTGAGGCTGAACGGCATGACATCGGCACCACGCTGCGCGACCTGGGCCTGACGTTGTGCGTCCTGCGCAGCCGTGGCCAGCGGAAACCCGACAAGGACGGCGAGCGCGGCGCGCAACAGGGAGGACTTCATTCTTCACTTCTCTCGATGAATGCGAGACATGCGTCTGCTTGGGCAAGGCGCCAGCCCGAGCATAGCCGTCGAGGCGACTACGCTCGTTTCGTTTCGTTGAATCAGCTGGGCGAAAGACGCACGTCCTTCACTTCCGAAGATCCGCAGCGCCTGCGACGTCTGCGCCGCGGGCGCCCGCCAAATCCGTCCTATCGACCGCGACCCATCATGCCCGGGCCGTATCCGCCTGGCCCCGTGTGGCTGAACAGGCGGTCTGCCGTGCCGCGTTGCGCGGGCGTGAGGACCGCGTACAGGTCGGTCATCGCCCCGTTCATCGCCTGCATGCTGGCCAGTTGCTGCGCCATCAGGCCGATGTGCTGCGCCATGCGGCCCTGCGCCGTCGTGTCCGCGCCGGCGTCCTGCCAGTGCTGTTCGCGCGTCGACTGCATCAGGGTGGCCTGTTCGGCGGCCTTGGCTGCGAACGCGCTCCAGGCCGGTTCCTGCTGCGCAGTGATGGCGAGCTGCGACTTGACGGCGTCAAGTCTCTGCGCGGACGTGAAGCCCATTCCAGCGCCTCGCGTGCCGCCGCCCCACATGCCACCCCGAGCGCCCGGCCCGCCGCCATTCATCATGCCCATCGGGCCGTAGCCGGGCCCTGCGCCGCCGCAAGGGCCGAAACCCGATTCCGGTGCAGCAGCGAATGCCACCGCCACCAGTGCCAACGTGCCGGCCGTGCCGGCGATGATCTTGTGAACGCGCTTCATGATCTGCTCCTTCTTCATGGCTCCCGGCATCTCCGGGATGGCTTCATTGCAGCGCCGCCACGTAAGCAGCGGATGTCATGGCTGGGTCTTTTTGTACCGTCCGATGACGACCCGGCAGGTCGACACAGTGCGTTACGCTGGCCTGCCACGATGGACCGCCGATGGGATTCCAATCACGAGGATGGACGCGCCTGACAACATCCTGATCGTCGACGACGATGCCGAGATCCGCACTCTGCTGGCCGCCTACTTCGGCCGCAACGGGCTGCAGGCCGCCGCCGTGGGCGACGGCAAGGCGATGTGGCGAGCGCTGAACGCTGGGCACTTCGATCTGGTGGTGCTTGACGTGATGCTGCCGGGCGACGACGGCCTGACGCTTTGCCGCGAGCTGCGCGCGAAGTCGGACCTGCCGGTGATCATGCTGACCGCGCGCGGCGACGAAACGGACCGCATCCTCGGGCTCGAGATGGGCGCTGACGACTACCTGCCCAAGCCCTTCAGCCCGCGCGAGTTGCTGGCCCGGATCAAGGCGGTGCTCAAGCGCACGCGCAGCCTGCCGCCGAACCTGCGCCCGGACGACCGCCGCGAACTGAGCTTCGCCGGCTGGAGGCTGGACACCGTGCACCGCCATCTGGTGTCGCCGACCGGCGTAGTGGCCTCGCTCAGCGGCGCGGAGTTCCGCTTGCTGCGGATCTTCCTCGCCCATCCGAACCGCGTGTTGAACCGCGACCAGCTGGTCGATCTGACGCAGGGCCGCGAGGCCGATCCGCTGGACCGCAGCATCGACGTGCAGGTCAGCCGGCTGCGCCACCGGCTGGGCGATGACCCGAAGGACCCGCAGCTGATCAAGACCGTTCGTGGCGAGGGCTACGTGCTGGCGGTGGCGGTGACGGGGCTGCCGTGAAGTTCTCGCCATGGCCACGATCCCTGTTCGGCCGCCTGGTGGGCGTGCTGGTCGTGGGATTCGTGCTGGCGCAGGGGCTCAGCGCCTGGATCAATTGGGCCGAGCGCGACCGCGTGCTGCTGGAGGCGGCCGGGATGCAGCCCGTCCAGCGCGTCGCCGACATCGTTCGTCTGTTCGACTCGCTGGATACGGCGGAGCGCGATCGCATCGTGCGGATACTGAACGTTCCGCCGCTGGTGGTCACGCTCGACCGCCCACCGCTGACCGAGGGCGTCCAAGGTGAACCCGGGGTTCGCGCACGGATGCTGGCCGCGATGCTGAGGGCCGCGCTCGGCGATGAGCGAAAGGTGCAGGTGGCGGCGCGCGCCGACTCGGCCTCGGATCCACGGCCAGCCGGCCCCTCGGGCGGGCGCCACGCGATGATGATGGGCCCCGGCAGTGGCATGGGCGGTCGTGGTCCGGGACCAGGCGGCATTCGGCTGATCACGCAGGTGCAGCTCGCGGACGGCCAGTGGGCGACCTTCGACACGACGCTGCCTCATGAAGCGACAAGCCTGCCGGCCCGGTTGCTGCTGACGCTGACGGTGTTGCTGATGGTCGTGCTGACGCTGTCCTTCATTGCTGTGCGCTGGCTGAGCCAGCCGCTGCGCACGCTGGCCGAAGCGGCCGAGGGTTTGGGCAAGAACATCCATGCGCCGCCCTTGGCCGAGGAAGGGCCGACCGAAGTGCGCCAAGCCGCAAAGGCGTTCAACACCATGCAGTCGCGACTTGTGAGTTACATAGACGATCGCACCCGTGTGCTGGCGGCGATCTCGCACGACCTGAAGACGCCGCTGACCCGACTGCGACTGCGTGCCGAAATGTTGGATGACGAGGACACGCGCGCGCGCTTTGAAAAGGACCTGGGCGAGATGCAGTCCATGGTTACCGATGCTCTGGCAGCGCTACGCGGGCTAGACGCGCCGGCACAGGCGGTCCCGGTGGACCTGATGGCGCTGCTCGAGAGCCTGCAGGCAGACAACCGGGAGCAGGGCCGCACGATCGACATCGAGGGGTGCGCTGCATTGCCGCTGACGGGAGATCCGTTGCAGCTGAAGCGCTGCGTCGGAAACCTGCTGGACAACGCGGTGATCTACGGACAGCGGGCTCATGTCAGCGTCGAGGACAGCCCCAAGTCCTTGACGCTGCGCATCCGTGACGAAGGACCCGGAATACCGGAAGCGATGCTTGAGCGCGTGTTCGACCCGTTCTTCAGGCTTGAAGGCTCGCGCAGCCGGGAGACGGGAGGCACGGGACTGGGGCTGAGCATCGCGCGCAACATCGCTCGCGCCGCGGGCGGCGACGTCTCGATTCGCAACCGGCCATCGGGAGGGTTGGAAGCCGTCTTGGTGCTGCCCAGGTGATCTTGGGCCCTGCCTCGGGCGTACGACTATCACGGTTGTCCTGCCCGGTGATTTGCCGTCCACGATACGGACAAACGCGTTTCTAGTCTGGAGCCGAAGTTCGGGTCGGCCGATCGACCAGCCGATTTCGACCTCACCGGCGGTGAGTCATCAGCCGGTCGCCGTAGCCGGGGATGGTTTGTTGACCAGTTTCGACAGCTCGGCGAAGCCGATGGGAGGTACCGTCAGCCAAGGAAGCGCGAACGTGCGTTTGGCAAGCCCTTCGGCCATGCGTTCGATCTGCTTTCGTTCGCCCACCAGTCGCGCCGCCAGCAAGGGATCACGCGTGCCGGCCAAGGCGAGGCCGCGCACGCAGGGGCCGGCGACGAGGAGGCGGAACTGATCGAGCGGCGTCATCACGGGGTTGTCGCCGGCACCACGGTGACGTGGACGACCGTCGAGGCACCCGACAGCCGCTCGAGCACGGTGAAGTCGGTCTCCCCCGGGGCGTCACCATGAACCAGGTTGCCCATGCCCGGCACCGTCGCGACGTTCGAAAGGGTGGGGGTCCACTGAACCAGCTCGTTCACCCGCATCGTCTGTGCGATGCCATGGAAAGTGGCTGTCACGTTCACCGTAGCCGACGCGCCGACCGCGATGGTAAGGTCCCCCTCCTCGACGCTGATGTCCCTGACCCCGGGCAGCGCGACATACACGGTCGTCGACTGACTCTTCCCCGTGACTCGATCGACGGCAGTGACCACGGGGTTGCCCGAACGCAATCGGGGCCTCGCTCGCCCGCCGTCGGCGTTGATCGTCAGTACCGTCGGATCGGATGACGTCCAGCGTACGTGGCGGGTGATCTCGTGCTTGACATTGCCGGCGAAGTGGCCCCAGGCCCTGAATTGCACCACCGGCGGCTCCTTGATGTCCGGGTTCAGGGGCTCCAGCGAGATCGTCTGCAGGGCGGGACCCCTGCCTGGAGCGAACACCTCGACCTTGGTGAATCCGTGGACATCGGGGGCGTCGGGATGGGTGGCCGCCACCAGCGCCGTGCCGGCCTCCCGGGTCTCGCAAGAGCCGCCCGAATCCGGTTCGAAGAAGGCGACCCTCGGCTTGTTGGAGCTCCACTCCACCTCGAAGGTGATGTCTTCGGTGCTGCCGTCGGCCCGGATGCCGGTGGCGGTCAGCTCTTCCGTCTCCCCGGCTTCGACCAGCGGATTCTCGGGCGTGATGACGATGTCCTGCAGCCGGGCCTGGATCTTCACGGTGATCGTGTCTTGCGCCTTGCCGCCGATCAAGGTGGCCGTGATCGTGACCCTGCCCGCGCGGAGCACCTGGGCAAGGCCGCTGGGACGGCCGGGAAGCATCTTGACCACGTTTTCGTCCGACGACTCCCACCTCACCTTGCCGGTGACGTTCCGGATGGAGCCGTCCGGCAGGAGCGCGGTCGCGGAAAGCTGCTGCCGGCTCCCGGGCTCGAAGGGGCCGGGCTTGTCGATGGCGATAGAGACCGATCCTGCTCCCGCGGGCGCTTGCGGTCGGAGCGGTGGCAGATTGAGTGCCTTCAGCAGACTCATCGTCGGTCCCCAAGAGGCCCGGGAGGCGATTGTCGGCCGGCCGCGAACCCGGTGCAACGTCTGCTGCGAAGGGATTCCCGGCCGATGCTTGTCGTTCGCGGGAATGATCAAGACTACTTGCCGGCAGCACCCTCCGGCGAGATCTTCCAGAAGGGTCGGGAGATCTCCTGGAGGGGCCGACCGGGAGCCGCGGGCTCGAGGCCGTAGCGAACGAGCGAGACCAGGTCGGCGCTCACCGCTGGGTCGGACACGAAATAGCTGTGGCCGATGAAACCGGAGGTCAGGGTGACTTGGACGAAGGCGGCGAATCCGGCAACCGACCGCGACTTGGCGATCTGTTCCTTGCTGAGCATCGCTTCGTCGACGCGTCCCATCCGGCGCAAGCTCCCCATCAACCACTCGGAAATGCCGAGCGCCTTGTCGCTGTCCGACGTGTAGACGGTGAGCCGCATCGTCGGGGGAGGCAGGATGAGCCGCGGACTCGGCACCCCGGCGAAGGGCAAATAGGGGTCGGATTCGATGCTGAAGAGCTTCGCGACCCGCCACCGAGCCGTACCCAGAGCATGGCATCCACGCGGATCGGTCGACCTGATCTCACGCGGAAGCGCTGGCCAGCGTACAAAGTTGTCTGGGCGGCGATTCGAGGGCGACGAGGTAGTCGGAAGCGGCAGCCCAGTACCTTGCTTTCCTCTACCGCCGAGAGCGTCCCGCGCGTGGAATCACACCTGGCATGGCGGGAGATCCGGTAGAGACCTTGTCAGAACGAACGCCGGACTGGCGGAACGCTGCCGACGCACTGCTCGTAGACGCGTCCGCAGAAACTCGTAACGCCTCCAGGTAGTCAGCCCAATGATCCATCATGACGCGTCGCTGGGCGACAAATTCCGCTCGGTCGTAGGCAGCTCCCAAAGGCCCCGACTTCTCGTGTGCCAGCTGTGCCTCGATCACGTCCGGATGCACATTTAATTGCTCGACCATGATGGTTCGAGCCATCGCCCGAAAACCGTGCGGCGTCATGTCGTCGTTGCTGTAGCCAAGCCTTCGCAATGCCGCGCGTAGCGTGTTCTCGCTCATCGGCCGCGCGCCGCTGAGCAAGCTCGTGAAGACGTACCGGCCGTGCCCAGTCAAAGGTTCCACTTCGCGCAGGATTTCAAGGGCTTGAGGCGCGAGCGGAACAAGGTGAGGGCGGCCGCTCTCCTTGCCTTGAACGGTGCGCTTCATCTTCGTTGCCGGAATGGTCCAACGCGCCGTGTCGAAGTCGATCTCGTGCCATTCCATCTCGCGGATGTTTCCGGGCCTCTGAAAGGTCAAGGCCGACAGTTGGAGGGCAGCGCGAGTCAGCGGTTGACCTTCGTAAGCCCAGATCGCTCGCAGAAGCGAGCCGGCAGCCGCAGGTTCCAGCACGGCCGCCATGTGCTTGACGATGATCGGTCGCAAGGCGCCGTGCAGGTGCGGAGCGGGATTTGCGTCGCATCGTCCGGTGGCGACGCCATAGCGAAACACCTGGCCCGCGGTTTGGCGTAGCGTGTGCGCGGTCTCGTGCGCGCCGCGACTTTCAATTCGACGAAGCGTCTGAAGGAGGAGGGGTGCCGTGATCTCCTTGAGAGGCACGCCGCCAATCCAGGGAAAGAGGTCCTTCTCCATTCGCTCGATCCAGCGCTCTCCGTACTGCTTGCTCCACCCGCTGCACTTGACCGCGTGCAGTTCGCGCGCAACGGCTGCGAACGTTGTCTCGGCAGAGACGCCCCTTGTCAGCTTGTCGAGTCGCCGCCGCTGCACTGGGTCGACTCCGGCCCGATGTTCTTCTCGAGCCTTGTCGCGTGCCTCTCGGGCATCGCGCAAGCTCATCACAACTCGGGGTGACTGCGCGTCGGCATAGCGACCCAGCGCCAGCCGCTTCTCCTTGCCATTGAAGTAGTACTTCCAGAACCAACGCTTCGATCCGGCCGGCGAAACCTCGAGGTACAGGCCACCTGCGTCCGTGAGGCGGAGCCTGGCTTTGTCCGGCGGACAAGCGGCGGTGCGACAAGCTACATCGGTGAGCGGCATGGGATCAGCGGTGCACTGTTCCCCTACGAGCAGTTGTTCCCCTACGCCCGAACGGACTGCCGGGCACGCTTAGGACAGTCGGCGTCCCGAAATAAAATGGCTCAAGATCGCGGTAGGGGAACAACGCCCAAATGAGAGGCAGCGCCGGAGTTTGTTCCCCTGCTTTTACCCCTCCAGAGCGCCGGATGCAAGTGGATGGCCATGGACTTTGCCGGACCGATCTGCTACTGTTTTACCTATGAGAACCGCTGCCGGCTGGACGTTTTCGGACCTTGGCGGACATGGAATCTGGCCTGCCCGGAGGGACTCGAACCCCCGACCCCCAGCTTAGAAGGCTGGTGCTCTATCCAGTTGAGCTACGGGCAGCTCGGTCGGCGCTGACGGGACTCCGCGCTGGTCGGGGCGGCGGGATTCGAACTCGCGACCTACTGGTCCCAAACCAGTTGCGCTACCAGGCTGCGCTACGCCCCGAACGAGCGCGATTGTACGCAGCGGTCCCCTCGGGCACGCGGCAGCGCCTGCCGCTTGCCGGGCGCGCTTCCTCAGCGACGCTGGTACTGGGTCGCCCCGAACAGCACCTCGCGCTCCGCGTCGGTGCGGATCGGCTTGCGCAGCGCCGCCAGCACCTCGACGCCGCGCTGCACCGCCGGCCGGGCGGCGATGCCGTCGAACCAAGCCTTGAGGCTCGGATAGTCGTCGAGCTCGATGCCCTGGTTCTTCCACGAACGCAGCCAGGGGAAGATGGCGATGTCGGCGATCGTGTATTCGTCGGCGGCGATGTAGCGGCTCTGGCCCAGCCGCTTGTCGATCACGCCGTAGAGGCGCTTGGCCTCGTTGCTGTAGCGGTCGATCGCGTAGGTCAGCTTCTCCGGCGCGTACAGGCGGAAGTGATGCGCCTGGCCGAGCATCGGGCCGACGCTGCCCATCTGGAACATCAGCCACTCCAGCATTCGGTACTTGCCGCGCAGGTCGGCAGGGAGGAAGCGTCCGGTCTTGGCCGCGAGATAGAGCAGGATCGCGCCCGACTCGAAGACCGAGATCGGCTCGCCGTCGGGCCCGTCGGGGTCGACGATCGCCGGGATCTTGTTGTTCGGGCTGATCTTCAGGAACTCGGGCTTGAACTGGTCTCCTGCGCCGATGTTGACCGGGATCGCCCGGTATGCCAGGCCGCATTCCTCCAGCATGACGTGGACCTTGTGGCCGTTCGGCGTAGCCCACGAATACACTTGGATCATCGATCGTCCTTGTCGTCGGCAGGTGCGCTGGCGAGGACTCTAGTGGAACGGAGACGCCGATGTTCAAGAGCTTCTTCGCCAACCAGGGGCTGGGCCCGGACTTCAGCGAGGTCTCGGCCTGGGCCAAGCGGCGCGGCCACCAGTTCAAGCGCGAGCGCGACGGCAACGGCTTCGTCGTCGACGGCAAGTTCGAGGACCTGCCCTGGCGGCTCGAGTGGGGCCCGCCGCAGCGGCCCTACATCAACGGCAAGGAGCTCCGGGTCCGCATGGAGCTCGGCCTGCCGCCCGACATGCAGATGCTGATCGTCTCGAAGTCGCTGATGGAGGCACTCGAGAAGCAGGCCTTCGAGCAGTTCACCGAGAGCAACCAGACCGAGATGGGTGCCGCCACCCCGGAGGAGACGCGCTGGCTGGTGATGTTTCCCAAGATCGCGATGAACGGCTCGAAGACGCTGCGCTCCACCTTCGCCGGCGTCTCGAGCCTGCCGAACGAGGGACCGGCCTGGATCGAGGGGCCTCTCGCCCATGCCCTGGAGCGCGCGGCAGGAACGCTGCTCCGCCTTATGCCGCCGTTCGTGCTGATGACGCTGCGCGGCAAGATCTACATGCGGATCGAGATGAGCAGCGCCGACGAGACCGACGTCGGCGCCGCGTTGGCCCTGTTCGAGACGGCGAGCAACGAGGCCTTGCGCGTCCGCCGCACACGCGGCGACGAGCCGGTGACCTGGGCCCAGACCACGTCCACCGCCTGGCAGACGCTCACGCCGCCGGGAAAGCGGCGCAGCGACGGCTGATCCGCCGCCGCGCCGGGAGGCCGCCGGCCGCTCAGGAGACGGCGTGCTTGCCGAGCTCCATCTTGGCGATGGCGTTGCGATGCACTTCGTCGGGGCCGTCGGCGAAGCGCAGGGTGCGGGCGCCGGCATAGAAGCCGGCGAGCGGGAAGTCGCTCGAGACGCCGCCGCCGCCGTGCACCTGCATCGCCCAGTCGATCACCTGGCAGGCCATGTTCGGCGCCACCACCTTGATCATCGCGATCTCGGCCTTGGCCGTCTTGTTGCCGGCGACGTCCATCATCCACGCCGCCTTCAGCGTCAGGAGGCGCGCCATGTCGATCTGGCAGCGCGCCTCGGCGATGCGCTCGCGCGTGACGCCCTGCTCGGCGACGGTGCGGCCGAACGCGACGCGGCTCGAGGCGCGCTTGCACATCAGCTCGAGGGCGCGCTCCGCCAGGCCGATCAGGCGCATGCAGTGGTGGATGCGACCCGGCCCGAGCCGGCCCTGCGCGATCTCGAAGCCGCGGCCTTCGCCGAGCAGGATGTTGTCGACCGGCACGCGCACGTCCTTGAAGTCGACCTCCATGTGACCGTGCGGCGCGTCGTCGTAGCCGAAGACGTCGAGCGGCCGCAGGATGGTGATGCCCGGCGTCTCGGCCGGGACGAGGATCATCGACTGCTGCGAATGGCGCGGCGCGTCCGGGTTGGTCTTGCCCATGAAGATGTAGACCTTGCAGCGCGGGTCGCCGGCGCCGCTGGTCCACCACTTGCGGCCGTTGATGACGTATTCGTTGCCCCGCTTCTCGATGCGCGCGGCGATGTTGGTCGCGTCGGATGAGGCGACGTTCGGCTCGGTCATCGCGAAGGCGCTGCGGATCTTGCCGTCGAGCAGCGGCTCGAGCCACTGGCGCTTGAGCTCCTCGGAGCCGTAGCGCTCGATCGTCTCCATGTTGCCGGTGTCCGGCGCCGAGCAGTTGAACACCTCCGACGACCAGGGCACGCGGCCCATGATCTCGGCCAGCGGCGCGTAGTCCTGGTTCGACAGGCCGAATTCGCGGTCGCTCGCCTTCGCGGCCTTGCCGCCGGCAGTGGGCGGAAGGAACATGTTCCATAGGCCCTGGGCGCGCGCCTTCGGCTTCAGTTCCTCGATCAGCTGCAGCGGCGTCCAGCGCTTGCCGGCCTTGGTGTTGGCAGCGATCTCGTCCTCGTAGCGCGCCTCGTTCGGATAGATGTGCTCGTTCATGAAGCGCAGCAGCTGCGCCTGCAGCTCCTTGGTGCGCGGGGAGTACTCGAAGTCCATGATGAATCCTTGGTGGTGAAGGGCCGGGTCGGGACCCGGTGTCAGGCGCCCGGGGCGCCGTGCTGGGCGATGCGCCAGCCCATCTCGGCCAGCGGCCGGGCACCGGCGGCCGACTGGCGTGCCTGCGCGCTCGAGGCGGTGCCCGCCTCGACCCGCTTGGCGATGCCTTGCAGGATGCCGGCCATGCGGAACAGGTTGTAGGCCATGTAGAAGCCCCAGTCGGCCATCACCGCGGCGGGGTCGGCGCGGCCGGTGCGCTCGCAGTAGCGGCGCACGTATTCCTTTTCGCTCGGGATGCCGAGTGCCGCGAGGTCGAGGCCGCCGATGCCGCGCGCCCCGTGCGAGGGGCTGGGCGCGATGTGCCACGACATGCAGTGGTAGCTGAAGTCGGCGAGCGGATGGCCGAGCGTCGAGAGCTCCCAGTCGAGCACGGCGATGACGCGCGGCTCGGTCGGATGGAACACCATGTTGTCGAGGCGGAAGTCGCCGTGCACGACCGCGATCTCGGATTCGTCGCGCGCGCTCGCCGGAATGTGCGCCGGCAGCCACTCGATGAGACGGTCCATCGCCTCGATCGGCTGGGTGATCGAAGCCTGGTACTGCTTGGTCCAGCGGCCGATCTGGCGCTCGAAGTAGTTGCCCGGCTTGCCGTAGTCGCCCAGGCCCACGGCCTGCGGGTCGGCCGAGTGCAGCGCGGCGATGACGCGGTTCATCTCGTCGTAGATCTCGGCCCGCCCGGCGACGTCGAACGCCGGCAGCGACTGGTCCCAGAGCACGCGGCCGGAAACGAACTCCATCACGAAGAAGGCACGGCCGATCACGCTCTCGTCCTCGCAGAGCACGAGCATCTCCGGAACCGGTACGGCGGTGGCGTGGAGGGCGCGCATCACCCTGAACTCGCGCTCGATGGCGTGCGCGGAGGGCAGGAGCTTGGCCGCCGGGCCGGGCTTGCTGCGCATCGCGTAGGTGCGCGCCGGCGTGATCAGCTTGTAGGTCGGGTTCGACTGTCCGCCCTTGAACTGCTCGACCGTCAGCGGACCGGCGAAGCCGGGCAGGTGGCCCTGCAGGTACTGCTCGAGGCGGGACAGGTCGAAGGCGTGCTGCTCGGCGACCGGTTTGGTTCCGGTGTTGGCTTCGGGAGTGCTCATCGGCCGATTGGACTCGCTTGGCCGATGCCTCGCAATAAGAAGCGACCCGGGCCGGCACTCCGCTAGCGGGCCGCGATCGCGAGCAGCTTGTCCTTCGACAGCACGACCAGCCGGGTCGGCTCGATCCGCACCGCGCCCTCGCGCTCGAAGCCCTTCAGCTCTTGGTTGACGCGCTGCCGCGAGGCGCCGAGCATCTGGGCGATGTCTTCCTGGGCCAGCTGCAGGCCGACCCGGGTCTCGTCGCCCTGCTCGACGCCGTAGCTGCGCGCCAGGAGCAGGATCTGCTTGGCCAAGCGGGCCGCCAGCGGCCGGGTGTTGAGGTCCTCGACCGCGTCGAACAGCAGCCGGAGGCGCCGGCAGTTGAGGCGCAGCAGCGCCTCGTACAGCTCGACGTGCTGCGACAGCAGGTTGCGGAAGTCGGCGCGGCGAACCACCAACAGCGTGGTCGGCCCGTGCGCGTGGGCATCGTGGGTCCGCGGCATGCCGTCGAAGAGGGCGATGTCGCCGAACCAGACCCCGGGCTCGACGTAGGTGAGGGTGACCTGCTTGCCGGAGAGCGAGACCGAGCTCACCCGCACCGCGCCGAGGGCGCAGCCGCACCACTCCTGCGCCTCGGCGCCGCGCGCCCCGAGGATCGCGCCGTCGGCAAGCCGGCGCACCACGGCGCGCGACAGGATCGCTTCGCGCAGGGGCTGGGAGAGTTTGGAGAACCACGGTCCCGAATCGATGTTGGACTGTTCCTCGATTGTGAGAACCGGCGGATGCATGTGCAGTCCCTGACGTGACAGCTCAGGAAAAGCGCGGCGCGCGCTTCTCGAGGAACGCCTGGATTCCCTCGGCGCCGTTGGCATGGAACAGGTTGTCGAGGAAGTGGTCGCGCTCGGCCGCGAGCTGGGCGGGAAAGCTGCTGTCGCCGGCCTGCTCGAGCAGCTCCTTGGCGCTGGCGAGCGCATTCGGCGCCATCGTCGCCAGCCGTTCGGCGAGGCGGAGCGCCTCGTCGAAGGCCGAGCCCGCGGGCGTGACGGCGGCGACGAGGCCATGGCCCTTCAGCGCCTCGGCCGTGATCGGCTCGGCCAGCCAGACGAGTTGCTGCGCCAGCGCCCGCGGCAGCGAGCGGCCGAGCAGCCAGGTGGCGCCGCCGTCCGGAGAGAGGCCGACCTTGCCGTGCGAGACGACGAAGCGGGCCTCGGCGCTGGCGACGATCAGGTCGCAGGCCAGGGCGAGGGAGAAGCCGGCGCCGGCCGCGGCGCCCTCGACGGCGGCGATCACCGGCTTCGGATAGGCGCGGATCGCGGTGATGAAGTCGTGCAGGTGCTCGATCATCCGGTGCTGCACCGGCCGTCCGGCGGCGCGCCGCTCGAGCAAGCCCTGGAGGTTGCCGCCGGCGCAGAAATGGGCGCCGGCGCCACGCAGCACCACGGCACGAACCTCGTCCTTGGATTCGCTCGCCCCCAGCGCTTCGATGCCGGCGGCGATGACCTGCGTCGAGAGCGTGTTGCGGGTCGCGGGATCGCTGATCGTGAGGACGAGCGTGGCGCCGCGTCGCTCGCTCAGGAGCTCAGAGGACATGGCTTCGCGCCGCCGCCGGCGAGCTTCGATTCGGGACCATGAAACGTCGCTTCTCCATTCGCGGAATTGTGTCACGCAGGCCCACGGCGCGAACCCTCGCGCACGGCCGAAACGCGAGGGTCGCGTGCTAGAGTCGTTCGGACCTGAACACGACGCGATGCCGAGACTTTCGCTCCACCTCGCCCTCGGCACCGCGCTCCTCCTGATTTCTCCCCTGGCGACGGCCCTGGGGTTCGGTCCCACCCGAAATCACACCACCCTCGGCCAGCATCTCGATTTCACCGCGAGCGTGCTGCTCGACGCCGACGAGACCGTGTCCCGCGACTGCGTCACGGCCGAGGTCCTCGCCGGCGACAGCCCGATCGCCGCGCGCAACGTCCGCGCCGCGCTCGAATCGACCCGCACGCCGGGACAGCGCATCGTCCGGGTCACGACCTCGGTGGCCATCGACGAGCCGGTCGTGACGATCGAGCTCGCGCTCGGCTGCGGCTCGCGCATCTCGCGCCGCTTCGTCGCCTTCATCGATCCGCCGTCGCTGCACCTGGCGGAAACGGCCGCTGCGTCGGAAGAGGTGCCGCTGCCGGGCTCCCGCGTCGATTCGCAGAGCGCGATGTTGGCCGACGTCGCTCGGCAGGCCGACGCGTCGCGGCGCCGCGGCGGCAGCGATGCCCGAGCGGACGACGCGGAGCGTCCGCCACGGCCGGCACGGCGCGCGCCCCGCGCTCCGGACGCTGCGGTGGCCGTGAACGGCTCGACACCGCTACCGCCGACGAAGCAGCGCCGACAGACCACGGCAAGCCGGCGCGCCGAGCAGAAGGCGCGCACCGCCCTGGCGGCCGCGCCGCGGACCGGGGGTGCCCGCCTGCAGCTCGATCCGCCGCGCGCCCTTGCTACCCTGGCGCGGCAGTCGATATCGACCGCGCTGCTCGCGGCGCCGGCGGCGATCGCGCTGGCCCCTCCTGCGCCCGCCGCAGCGCCGGCAAGCGCGCCGGTCGTGCCGGCGCATGCCTCGACCGATCCTCTGCTGGCCCAGGTCGCGGCTGCGGCCGCAGCCGTGGCCGGCGCCAGCGCGCCGACACCGAGCACGGCGCAGGAACAGATGCTGGCGCTCCAGGCCGAGCTGGACCGGATGAGAAGCGAATCGGAGGCGACGCGGCAGACGGTGGCGGCGCTGCAGGCGCGGGTTCGCGAGGCCGAGGAGACACGCTACCGCAACGTCTTCGTCTACATCCTTGCGGCAACGACCCTGCTCGGTGCGCTGGTCGCGGCCCTCCTGTGGTGGTTGCGGCCGCGGCAGCGCCAGCGGGCGCGCTGGTTCGATGCCCGGGCCGACCAGCAGGCCCGCCTCGCTGCCCGCGGCGGCCTCTCGACCTCGGCCGAATTGGCATCGCAGCCGGCGCCGCTCTCCCGGCCGGTGGCGCTGACGCCGCCATCCCCCGACCGGCCGGCGCCATCCCCGGCGCCCGTTCGCTCCGGGCAGCCAACGGGCTGGAACACCGGCGCGAGCAGCCTCATGCCGACGACCCAGCACGCGTCGATCGGCGGGCTCGAGGTAACGACGGTGCTCGGTCCCGAGCTGTCGCGCCCGTCGGCCGAGCCGTTCGGAAACGGCGCGGCGAGCCTTCGCCTCGGCGGCGAGCTCAGCATGGAGGAGCTGATCGACCTGGAGCAGCAGGCCGAGTTCTTCGTCGTCCTCGGCCAGGACGAGGCGGCAATGTCGCTGCTCGAAGCCTACATCGAGGGCACCGGCAAGAGCCCGCTGCCCTACCTGCAGCTGCTCGAGATCCACCAGCGCCGCGACGACCGGAGCGCCTACGACAAGGTGCGGGACAGCTTCAACGAGCGCTTCGACGCCAACGCGCCCGACTGGAACGTCAATCTCCTCCGTGGCCGCAGCCTGGAGGACTATCCGCAGACGGTGGCGCTGCTGCAGTCGCTCTGGGCGACGCCGCTTTCGGCGATGCAGGCACTCGACCGGCTGCTGTTCCGGCGCGAGGCGGCCGAGGAGACCTTCGACTTCCCCGCCTACCGCGAACTGCTGCTCCTCTACTCGATCGCGCGCGAGACCTCCGAGAACGTCGAGACCGATCTCGGCTCCATCGACCTGTTCCTTCCGCTCGAAGATGCGCCGGTCGAGCCGGTGCGTGCGCAGCAGGGACCGCTCGAAGTCGATCTCGACGTCTCGCAATGGCCAGAAGACGCGGTGATGAGCGACCTGCTCAGCCGGCCCCAGCCCTCGGGCCGCCGCGGCGCCGCCTGAGCCGGCAGCGCGCGCAGCTCAGAGCGCGGCCAGGCGCTCGATCGCCAGGGCCAGCGTCTCGTCCTTCTTGCCGAAGCAGAAGCGGGCGATGTGCTGCTCGAAGCCGTCGGCGTAGAAGGCCGAGAGCGGGATCGCGGCGACGCCGATCTCGGTCGTCAGCCAGCGGCAGAAGTCGGCCTCGGCCTTGTCGCTGACGGCCGAGTAGTCGACGCACTGGAAATAGGTGCCCTGGCAGGGCAGGGCGCGCAGCCGCGTCTTCCCCAGGCCGGCGCGGAAGCGGTCGCGCTTGGCCCGATAGAACGCCGGCAGCTCGCGGTGGTGCGACGGGTCGGCCATGAACGCGGCGATGCCGTGCTGCATCGGCGTGTTGACCGTGAACACGTTGAACTGGTGGACCTTGCGGAACTCCGCGCTCAGCGCCGCCGGCGCAGCGGCATAGCCGACCTTCCAGCCGGTGACGTGATAGGTCTTGCCAAAGCTGGAGACGACGACGCTGCGCGCCGCCAGCTCCGGGAAGCGGGCCACGCTCTGGTGCTCGCCCTCGAACACCATGTGCTCGTAGACCTCGTCGCTGATGACGAAGGCGCCGGTCGGCCGCAGCAAGGCCGCCAGCCGCTCCATGTCGTCCCTGGACCAGCAGGTGCCGCTCGGGTTGTGCGGCGAATTGATGACGATGGCGCGGGTGCGCGGCGAGAGCGCGGCAGCGATCTTCTCGAAGTCGGGGGCGAAGCTGCCGGGCGAAAGCGCCACGTGCACCGGCGTCGCGCCGGCGAGGACGATGTTCGGGTCGTAGCTGTCGTAGCACGGGTCGAGCACGATCACTTCGTCGCCCGGATGGACCAGCGCCAGGATGGCGGTGAGGATCGCCTGCGTCGCCCCGGCGGTGACCGTGATCTCGGTCGCCGGGTCGTAGCGCTGGCCGTACAGCGTCTCCATCTTCTCGGCGATGCGCTCGCGCAGGGTGGGCACCCCGGCCATCGGCGGGTACTGGTTGAGGCCGCCGCGCATCGCCGCGTCGACCGCGTCGATCAGGCGCGGGTCGCAGTCGAAATCGGGGAAGCCCTGGCCGAGGTTGACCGCGCCGTGCTGCTGCGCCAGTGCCGACATCACCGTGAAGATCGTCGTCCCGACCTTCGGCAGGCGGCTTTCGACCGAAGGGGTGGCGAATACGGTCTGCGGATCGAGGCGTGCGTTCATAGTTGATAGTCCTGCGGGTCGCCGGCCATCGCCCGCTCGACCAGCGAGCGGCTGAGCCGGTCGGAGAGCATCTCGGCGAAGGCGTAGACGAAGTTGCGCAGGTAGGCGCCGCGCTTGAAGGCGATGCGCGCCACGTTCTGGCCGAACAGGTGGCCCGCCGGCCGCGGCACCAGATCGCCGCCCTGCGGTTCGTCGCGCATCGCGATCTCGGCGACGATGCCGATGCCCAGGCCGAGCCGGACGTAGGTCTTGATCACGTCGGCATCGATCGCCTCGAGGACGATGTTCGGCACCAGGTGGCGCGTGGCGAAGGCGGCGTCGATGCGCTTTCGCCCCGAAAACGACGGGTGGTAGGAGATCAGCGGCAGCGGTGCCAGATCCTCGAGCGAGATCCGGTCGACCTGGGTCAGCGGATGGCCCGCGGGCAGCACCAGCACGTGCTGCCACTCGTAGCAGGGCAGGGAGACGAGGTCGGCGTAGTTGTTGAGCGATTCGGTCGCCAGGCCAAAGTCGCCGACCTCCTCGTAGACCATCTTCGCCACCTGCTCGGGCGTACCCTGGTGCATGCTGATCGTCACCTTCGGGAAGCGCTTTCGCATCTGCGCGATCGGCGCCGGCAGGAAGTAGCGCGCCTGGCTGTGCGTGGTGGCGATCGAGAGGGTGCCGGCGTCCTGCTTGGAGAACTCCTCGCCGATCCGCTTCAGGTTGGCGACCTCGCGCATGATCACCTCGATCGACTTCAGCACCTCGCGGCCCGGCTCGGTGATCCGCCGCAGGCGCTTGCCGTGGCGGGCGAAGATGTCGATGCCGAGCTCGCCCTCGAGCTCGAGGATCGCCTTCGAGACCCCGGGCTGCGAGGTGAAGAGGGCCTTCGCGGTCTCGGTGAGGTTGAGGTCGCGGCGAACCGCTTCCTGGACGAACCTGAACTGGTGGAGGTTCATGGCGAGAGTCTGACGGCCCGGGGGCCGGGTGACGCGGTGAAAGGCACGCGAACGCGAAGCCGCGGATTATTCACCGAAGCGGGCGGCCGCGAGGGCCGCCGAGGCGACGACCGCGATTACCGCATCGTTCTCGCCAATCGCCGGATGGAGGCGGAACTCCACCCCCGGCAGCGCCGCCCGCACCGCCTCGACCAGCGGCGGCAGGTCGTTGCGCAGGTGCCCGCCCATGCCGAGGAAGAGCGGCACCACGTCGATCCGGGTGGCGCCCCCGGCGACGAGGCCCCGTGCCGCCGCGCCGAGATCCGGCTCCATCAGCTCGAGAAAGGCCAGCTCGATCGGGCGCGCCGGGTCGGCCTGGCGGATCCGCTCGGCGATCGCCAGGAACGGCTCGGCCCAGCGCGGGTCGCGGGCGCCATGGGCGAAAAGGATCAGGGCAGAGCTCATCGATAGCGCACCAGCCAGACGAAGGCGGCCAGCGAGGCCATCAGGTAGAGCGCGCCCGGGGCGGCGGCGACGATCCACGGCGTCCAGTTGCCGAGCAGGCCGAGGTGGCGAAAGACATTGTTCACCAGCACGAAGCTCACGCCCAGCATGATGCCGATGAAGACCTTGAGGCTGACGCCGCCGGAGCGTGCGCTGAGGTAGGCGAAGGGCAGGGCCAGGGCGATCATCACCAGGCAGGCAAACGGATACAGGGCGCGCTTCCAGAACTGGATCTTCTGCAGCTGCGCTGTCTGCTCGTTCTCCGCGAGGTGGTCGATGTAGCGCCAGAGCTCGACCGTCGACATCGTCGTCACCGGCAGCACCGCGGCGGCGACGAGCCTGGGCGAGAGCGTGCTCTTCCAGTCGAGCGAGCCGAGCTGCTCCTGGCGCGCGGTCGAGTCGACGCCGGCGTCCTTCCAGCGCGTGCGCTCGACGTCGGTGAGCGTCCAGCGGCCGTCCGGGTGCACCTTGGCCTCGGCCGCGCTGGTGCGCGAGAGCAGGCGGCCGTCGGCATCGAATTCGAAGATCCGCACCCGGCGCAGGACGGTGCCGGCCTCGGCCGACGAGACGTTGATCGAGTAGCTGCGCTCTCCCTCCGGGGTGTCGGCATGCTCCTTGATCCAAGCGCCCGAACGCTCGAGCGCGATCCCGCCGCGGGCGGCCGCGCGCACCTGGGTGGCGATGTCCTCGCTGATCGGCGCCACGTAGTCGCCGACGACGAAGGTGATCGCGCCGAAGGCGAGCGCCAGCCCGGTTAGCAGCGCCAGTGCCCGGCCCGGACCGAGGCCGCCGGTGCGCAGGATCGTGTACTGCGAGGTCTGCGCCAGCCGCGCCAGCGCGTAGATGGCGCCGATCAGCACCGCCAGCGGCAGCAGCTCGTAGAGGTGGCCCGGCGCGAGCAGCAGCGAGTAGCCGACCGCGTGCAGCACGGTGTAGCCGCGCTGGCCGACGCCGCCGAGCTCGTCCACGAAGTCGATGAAGAAGAACAGGGCCAGGAAGGCGAGCGTGACGAAGGCGACGGCGGAAACGATGTCGGCATAGAACAGCCGACGAACCGTCCTCATGCGGCTCCGGTCGCTGCCGTCGCCGGCCGACGCCGCCGGACGCGGCGCCGAGCCATCGCAGCTCCGCTCGCCCCCCGCTCGCGCCACCAGAGCAGGGCGATGCCCATCAGCAGGGCGGTGCCATGGGTGGCGAGCAAGGCGGCGCCCAGGCCGACCCGGCCGGCGCTGACCCAGGCCTGGGTCAGGTTGATGAAGTTGTAGTACGCGAAGAAGGCGAACAGGGCAAACATCAGGTTCCAGTTGCTTGCATGGCGCGGGTTCGAGGCCGACATGCCGATGCCGAGCAGGAGCATGTTGCCCGCGGCCAGGACCAGGCCGAGGCGCCAGACCAACTCGCCGTGATTGAGGGGGCTCGGCTCGCGCAGCAGCTGCAGCGTCGGCCGAGCCTTCGGCGGCAGGGTCTCGCCCGGGTCGGCCACGCGCTCGCCGGCCAGCGAGCGAAAGCTCTCGAAGCGCGACAGCGTCTTTTCGCCGTTGCTTGCGTCCTGCTCGTTGCGCTGGCCCTTGTCGAGGACGATGAAGCGGCCGCCGTCGCCGCTGTCGATGTGGCCGCTGCGGGCGGTCGTGACCGCCTCGACGCTGCCGCGCGAGGCGACGATGAGGACGTTGCGGCCGCTGGTGGTGTCGCTCGCGGCGCCCTCGAAGAAGAAGGTGCGCTGGCCGTCGCCCGAGCTCTGGAACTGACCCGGCGCGACCCGCGAGAGATCGGAGCGCCGCTCGAACACCTCCCTGAGCTCGGAGGTGCGCGCGTTCTGCCAGGGCCAGACGAAAAGGGCGAGCGCCGCGATCAGCAGCAGCACCGGCCAGCTCGTCTGCAGCACCGGCCGGACGAAGCGCTGCAGCGACACGCCGCTGGCGAACCAGATCGTCATCTCGCTCGCGCGATACATGCGCGAGAGCGTCGCCACCACGGCGATGAACATCGACGCCGCCAGCAGCGTCGGCAGATTGCCGAGGGCGACGTAGGCCAGCAGCAGCGCCACGTCCTGCGGATCGACCCGCCCCAGCGCGGCCTGGCCGAGGGTGCGGATGAAGAGGATGGTGAGGACGATCGTCATGAGCACGACCAGCGTGCCACCGAAGTTGCGTGCCAGCTCTCGACGCAAAGTGGAATCGAATAACATCGTTGGCTTGCTCACTCCTCGGGGAATTATGGACTTCGGTCATCGTGTCGCGCCTCCTCAAGGCCTCGGCAAGCTCGAGGTCGATGCGCTCGTCCTCGTCGTCGCCGCGGGCTCTGCCGACAGCGGTCTGGGCGCGCCGCTCGCCGACCTGCTGTCCGACGCCGTCGCCGAGGGCGACCTGGCGCTGAAGAAAGGCAAGACGCTCTATCTGCACCGACCGGCCGGCTTCGCCGCGCGCCGGGTGGTGGTCGCGGTCGCCGCCGATACCGCAGCGAAGTCTTTCAAGGCCGCGGTCGCGCAGGGCTTCGCCGCCCTCAAGGGCGGTGGCGCCAAGAGCCTGGCCGTCGCCTGGGCCGGCAGCGGCGCGATGAGCGATGCCCATGCCGAGGCCGCGGTGCTCGCCCTCGCCGACGCCACCTACCTCTACCGGCACACCAAGCCGAGCGCGCCCGCACCCTGGGCCGCAGACTCGCTGACACTGATCTGCGAGAAGGCCGAGGCCAAGGGCGTGCAGACCGGGCTGACCCGGGGCGCGGCCATCGCCGAGGGCGTGACCCTGGCGCGCGAGTTCGGCAACCGGCCGGGCAACGAGTGCACGCCGACCTGGCTCGGCCAGCAGGCGAAGAAGATCGGCAAGTCCTTCGACCTCGAGGTCGACGTTCTCGATCGCAAGCAGATCGAGAAGCTCGGCATGGGTGCGTTCCTTGCCGTGTCGCAGGCCTCGGCCGAGCCGCCGCGCTTCATCGTCGCGCGCTATCAGGGCGCCGCCAAGGGCGAGGCGCCGGTCGTCCTGGTGGGCAAGGGCATCACCTTCGACACCGGCGGCATCTCGATCAAGCCGGCCGCCGAGATGGACGAGATGAAGTTCGACATGTGCGGCGCCGCCAGCGTGCTCGGCACCCTGCATGCCGTCGCCAAGCTGAAGCCCCGGCTGAACCTGGTGTGCATCGTGCCGACATGCGAGAACATGCCCGGCGGCAAGGCGATCAAGCCGGGCGACGTGGTGACCAGCATGTCAGGGCAGACGGTCGAGATCCTCAACACGGATGCCGAAGGCCGGCTGATCCTCTGCGACGCCCTGACCTATGCCGAGCGATTCAAGCCGACGGTGGTGGTCGACGTCGCCACCCTGACCGGCGCCTGCGTGATCGCCCTGGGCCATCACAACTCGGGCCTGTTCAGCAGCGACGACACCGTCGCCGACAAGCTGCTGGCGGCCAGCCGGGCGGCCATCGATCCGTGCTGGCGGCTGCCGCTCGACGAGGAGTACGCCGAGGCGCTGAAGAGCAATTTCGCCGACATGGGCAACGTCGGCGGCCGGCCGGGGGGCGCGATCACCGCGGCCATGTTCCTCAGCCGCTTCACCGCCAAGTACCCGTGGGCCCATCTCGACATTGCCGGCACCGCCTGGAAGTCGGGCACGTCCAAGGGCGCGACCGGCCGGCCGGTCGGCCTTCTTACCCATTTCGTGCTCGGCCACGCCAAGTAGGTACCGCGCGCGCCGCCCCGGCGTCCTTTCCCGTGACCGAGATCCGCTTCCATTTCAACGTGCCGAGTCGAACCGGCTATGCCTGCCGGCTGCTGCGCAAGGCATCGCGCCAGGCGGCGCCGGTCGCGGTGACCGGCCCCGAGGACCGGCTCGTCGAGCTCGACCGCGCTCTCTGGGCACTCGGGCCGGCCGAGTTCATCGCCCACGCCTGGACCCGCGACGCCGAGACCGTGCCTCCGGCCCTGCACGGCGGCATCGTCTGGCTCGCGCCCGATCCGCTGGCCGCGCCGGTGCACGAGACTCTGCTCAATCTCGGCGATGCCGCGCCGCGCGGCTTCGAGACCTTCGAGCGCCTGATCGAGCTGGTCTCGACCGAGGAGTCCGACCGGGCGGCGGCGCGCGAGCGCTGGAAAGGCTATGCCGGCCGCGGCTACGCGATCGAGCGGCACGAGGTGACGGCATGAGCAGTTCGGGCCCCGGCCGCACGCCACCGGGCAGCATCCCGACACTGACCGAGGTCGTGCCCTGGCCGGGCTCGCCAGCGAGCCCGCCGGCGGCGCCCGCGGTCGATGCCCCGCCGCGGGCGGCTCCGCCCGCGGCGAGCGGCGCGGGGGCGGCCTCCGCCGTCCCGATCCTGCCGGCGGCCGCCATCTCCGTCCTGCCGGCGGCTGCCAGTTCGCCGGCGCCCGCCACGCCCGGCGCGACGCCGCCCGGCGCGAGCAGTCCGCCGGCCGAGAGCGTTCCAGCGGCTGCGGCCGCGGGCAGCCCTGCGGTGCAGGGCACGGGCAGCCCCCCTGCCACCGCCGCCACGGTTCCAGCCGTTGCCGTGACACCCGTTCGCCCGGCAGCGGCGCTGCCGCCGTCCGTTCTCCCCGCCGCGCCGCCGCTCCCGCCGCCTGCGCCGGTGGCTGCCCCGACGCCCTCGGCAGCCTCCGTCGTCGCCGACCCGCCTCCCGCCGTCGTCCCGGCGACGCCGCCGGTGAGCGAGGCGGAGCTCAGCCGCCGGGTGCTGGCCGACCTGCAGCATCAGCTCGACCTGATGCTCGAGGTACGGCTGCGCGAGGCGCTGGCGCCGGTGCTTGCCCGGGTCGCCGATTCCCTGATCCGCGACGCCCGCAAGGAGCTGACGGCGGCCCTGCGCGATGCCGTCGCCCGCTCGGTCGCCCAGGAGCTCGCCCGCCGCCGCGACGACTGAAAACCTAGGGTCGATCTCGTCAACGGCCAGCCGGGTGGCGTCGTTGAAACCCCGAGTCGAAGGACCCGCCATTTCGGTTATCGTTTCGCGCTTCGGGCGAGGGTCCGACGGATTTCAATTTCAAACCGGAGGTATTGCATGCAGTTCAAGTTCAATGCGTTCGCCGCTGCGGCGGTGATCATGTTCGCCGGCGCCGCGTCGGCGCAGGACATGGTCGTCAAGATCGGTCATGTCGGCCCCACCAGCGGCGGCATCGCCCACCTCGGCAAGGACAACGAGAACGGCGCTCGCATGGCGATCGACGAGCTCAACGCCAAGGGCGTGACGATCGGCGGCAAGAAGGCCAAGTTCGAGCTGGTCGCCGAAGACGATGCCGGCGATCCGAAGCAGGGCACCGCGGTCGCCAACAAGCTGGTCGATGCCAAGGTCAACGGCGTTGTCGGCCACCTGAATTCGGGCACCTCGATTCCCGCGTCCAAGATCTACAGCGATGCCGGCATCCCGCAGATCTCGCCGTCGGCCACCAACCCGAAGTACACCCGCCAGGGCTTCAAGACCACCTTCCGCGTCGTTGCCGATGACGTGCACCTGGGCGGCACGCTCGGCCGCTACGCCGTCAAGGACCTGAAGGGCAAGTCGATCGTCACCATCGACGACCGCACCGCCTACGGGCAGGGCGTCGCCGAGGAGTTCGCCAAGGCCGTGAAGGCTTCCGGCGGCGCGATCGCCGACCAGCAGTTCACCACCGACAAGGCCACCGACTTCACCGCCATCCTGACCGCGGTCAAGGCGAAGAAGCCGGACATCGTCTTCTACGGCGGCATGGACGCCGTTGCCGGCCCGATGATCCGCCAGATGAAGCAGCTCGGCATCACCGCCAAGCTCCTCGGCGGCGACGGCATCTGCACCGGCGAGCTGCCCAAGCTCTCCGGCGGCGCGATGGCCGACAACCAGGTCGTGTGCGCGGAAGCCGGCGGCGTCGAGGGATCGCAGAAGGTCGGCATGGACAAGTTCCGTGACGACTTCAAGAAGAAGTTCGGCGCCGACGTCCAGATCTACGCTCCGTACGTCTACGACGCGGTCAACGTGATGGTCGCCGCGATGGTCAAGGCCGGCTCCGCCGACCCGGCCAAGTACCTGCCGGTGCTGGCCAAGACCGAAGGCTACAAGGGCGTGACGGGCACGATCTCGTTCGACGAGAAGGGCGACGTCAAGAACGGCGCGCTGACGCTCTACACCTACAAGGGCGACAAGCGCGAGCAGATCGCCGTCGTTCGCTGAACGCAGCTTTCCGCAAGCTGAAAAGGGCGCCGCGAGGCGCCCTTTTTTCATGGGCCGGCGGCGGCTACTTGGTCGACTTGTAGTCCGCCTTGGCCAGGCGCTTTTCGCCGGCGCTACGATGCCGCCGTGCGAATCGCCATTCCCACGCGCCGCCGCCTGGCCCTGTCCGTGGCCGGACTGCTTGCCGCGGTCGTTCTCGCGAGCTCCTGTTCGCTCGACGCCGCGGTCGCGACCGACCCCAGCGGCCGGGTGATCGGCATCAACGCGCTGCGGGTCCGTTCGTCTGCGCTCGATCTGGCCTTCGCGCTTGCGCTCGAAGGCCGTCAGCTCGTCCTCGAGCTGCGCTGGCGAAGCGATCCGGCCAAGACCGCTCCTTTCTTCTAGGCCGCTTCTCCGCTTGCTTCACCCGCTTCGGGGAAACCCCGACGTCTATTGATGCGAAATGATTGGCGCACCTCATTTCGCATCAATAAGATAGGCTGATGGCCGAGTCCGCACGCGTCGTCGCCCAGGTTCGCCTGGCCGATGTCGCGCGCGAGGCCGGGGTCAGCACGGCGACCGTCGACCGGGTGCTGCACGGTCGCTCCGGGGTGAAGTCGAGGACCGCCGAGCGCGTGGCCGCGGTCGTCCGCCGCCTCGACTATCGACCCGATCCGGCGGCGACGCGGCTGGCCCGGGCGCGGCACCGCTCGATCTGCTTCGTGCTGCCGGGCGGGGGCCACAGCTTCGTCACGATGCTCGCCGGCGAGGTCGCCAACCTCGGCCACTGGCTTTCCGAGCAGCGCGCCTCGGCGCACATCGAAAACGTCGCCAGCTTCGCGCCCGACGTCGTGGCGCGATGCCTGGCCGGGCTCCACGGCCGGCACGACGCGGTGGTGGTGATGGCGCTCGACCACCCGCAGGTGCGGGCGGCGATCGACGATCTGGTCGCCTCGGGCACGGTCGTCGTCACGCTGGTATCCGACGTGCCGACCTCGCGCCGCTCCCATTACGTCGGCATCGACAACGTCGCCGCGGGACGGACCGCGGCGAGCCTGCTCGGCCGCTTCGTCGGCGCGCGCGATGCGCGGGTCGGCATCGTGCTCGGCAGCCACGCCTTGCGCGACCATGCCGAGCGTCTGTTCGGCTTCCAGCAAGTCATGGCCGGCGAGTTTCCGCGCCTGAAGCTGCTCGCGCCGGCCGAAGGCCATGACGATCCGGCCCAGACGCAGCCGCTGGTCACCAAGCTCCTGAAGCGCGAGCGCGAGCGCGAGCTGGCGGCGATCTACAGCATCGGCGCCGGCAACCGCGGCATCGACGCGGCCCTCCGGGCGAGCGGACGCGCCGACCGCCTCGTCTGGGTCTGCCACGAGCTCACCGTCCACACCCGCCGCGCGCTGCTTGACGGCATCGCCGACGCGGTGATCAACCAGGACGCCGGCCACGAGATCCGCTCCGCCGTCCGCCTCGCCCTGGCCCGGCTCGGCGGCGAGCGCGTCGTCGCGGCGCAGGAGCGGATCCGGATCGACATCTTCGTCAAGGACAACCTGCCGTGAGCGCGCGCGCTGCTGCCGGGAGAGACGCGTGCTGACCCTGGGCATCGACCTCGGCACCTCGAGCGTGAAGGCAGCGCTGCTCGACGACGACGACCGGGTGCTCGCGACCGCGAGCCAGCCGCTGACCGTCAGCCATCCCCATCCCGGCTTCAGCGAACAGGATCCCGAGGACTGGTTCCGCGCGACCTGTGCAGCGATCGACGAGCTGCATGCCGGCCATGCGGCCGCGCTCGCGGAAGTCGCGGCGATCGGCCTCTCGGGCCAGATGCACGGCGCGACCCTGCTCGACGCCGAGGGCCGGGTGCTCCGCCCCTGCATCCTCTGGAACGATGGCCGCAGCGCCCTGCAGTGCGAAGCGCTGACCCGGGGGTGGCCGGAGCTCAAGGCCGTCACCGGCAACCTGGCCATGCCCGGCTTCACCGCACCGAAGCTGATGTGGGTGCGCGAGCACGAGCCCGAGGTCTTCGCGCGGGTGGCCCGCGTGCTCCTGCCCAAGGCCTGGCTGCGCTGGCGCCTGTGCGGCGAGCAGGTCGAGGACCTGTCCGACGCCTCGGGCACGCTCTGGCTCGACGTCGGCCGGCGTGCATGGTCCGATGCGGCGCTCGCCGCCACCGGCATGCGGCGCGAGCAGATGCCGCGGCTGGTCGAGGGCAGCGAGCCGGCCGGCGAGCTCGCGCCGGAGTGGGTGCGCCGCTGGGGCTTCCGGCGCGCGCCGCTGCTGGCCGGCGGCGCCGGCGACAACGCGGCCGGCGCCGTCGGCGTCGGCGTCGGCGCGGTCCGCGCCGGCGACGCCTTCGTGTCGCTCGGCACCTCCGGCGTCTTCTGGGTCACGACCGGCTGGTTCGCCCCCGCGCCCGAGCGCGCGGTCCATGCCTTCTGCCATGCCCTTCCGGGGCTCTGGCATCAGATGGGCGTGGTGCTGTCGGCCGCCTCGAGCCTGCGCTGGTGGGCAGGCATCGCCGGCCGCAGCGAAACCGAGCTGCTCGCCGAGCTCGACGACGACATGACCCCGCCGGCCTGCTCGTTCGCGCCCTATCTCGGCGGCGAGCGCACCCCGCACAACGACGCCGGCGCGCGCGCTGCCTTCATCGGCCTCGACAGCACCACCGACCGCCCCGCCATGACCGCGGCGGTCCTCGAGGGCGTCTGCCACGCCCTGCGCGATGCGCAGCAGGCGCTCGCCGACGCAGGCTCGTCGCCACGCGAGGCCGACCTCATCGGCGGCGGCGCGCGCTCGCCGCTCTGGTCGCAATGGCTCGCCGATGTGCTCGGCATCACCCTGCACCAGGTCGCCGACAGCGACGTCGGCGCCGCCCTCGGTGCCGCCCGGCTCGGCCGCCTGGCCGCCGGGGACGACCTGCGCTGTGCGAAGAAGCCCCGGCGCCTGCGCAGCTTCGAGCCGCGCGCCGATCGCGCCGCCCGCCATGCGGAGCGCCACCGCGAATGGCGTCGGCTCTACCCGCTGGTGCGCGAGCTCGCGCGCTGAAACGCCACCGAACCGACACCCACGACCATGGCGAAAACCAAGTCCCGACCGCCCGCAGCTCCCGGCTACTTCGGCCTCTCGGAGCCGCTGCGCCACGAGGGCCCGAAATTCCGGCCGAGCGCGCGCCGCCCGTTCGGCTACCGCTGGTACGACCCCGATCGCAAGGTCCTCGGCAAGCGCATGGAAGACCAGCTGCGCTTCGCCGTCTGCTGGTGGCACAGCTTCGTCTGGCCGGGCACCGACCCGTTCGGCGACGACTCGTTCCAGCGGCCCTGGCATTCCGCCGGAGGCGAGCCGATGGCCCAGGCGTTCGCCAAGGCCGAGGTCGCGTTCGAGGCCTTCCGTCTGCTGCGCGCGCCGTTCTTCACCTTCCACGACCGCGACATCGCTCCCGAAGGGGCGACGCTGCGCGAATCGAACCTCAACGTGCGCCGCGTCGGCGAGCTGATGCAGCGGCGGATGAGCGAGAACCGGGTCAAGCTGCTCTGGGGCACGGCCAACCTGTTCTCGAACCGGCGCTACCTCGCCGGCGCCGCCACCAACCCGGACCCCGAGGTCTTCGCCTACGCGGCGGCCCAGGTAAAGAACGTGCTGGAACTGACGCACGAGCTCGGCGGCGCGAACTACGTGATGTGGGGCGGCCGCGAGGGCTACGAGACCCTGCTCAACACCGATCTGAAGCGCGAGCTGGCGCAGCTCGGCCGCTTCATGCAGCTCGTCGTCGAGCACAAGCACCGGATTGGCTTCAAGGGCTGCTGCTGATCGAGCCCAAGCCGGCAGAGCCGACGAAGCACCAGTACGACTTCGACGTCGCCACCGTCTACGGCTTCCTCAAGGCGAACGGCCTGGAGCGGGAGATCAAGGTCAACGTCGAGCAGAACCATGCCCTGCTCGCCGGGCACAGCTTCGAGCACGAGATCGCGCTGGCGCAGGCGCTCGGCGTGTTCGGCTCGATCGACATGAACCGCGGCGACGAGCTGCTCGGCTGGGACACCGACCAGTTCCCGAACAACCTGCCGCAGGTCGCGCTCGCGCTCTACCAGATCATGAAGGGCGGCGGCTTCAGCAGCGGCGGCCTCAACTTCGACGCCAAGCTGCGCCGCCAGTCGATCGCCCCCGACGACCTGATCGCCGCCCATGCCGGGGCGATGGACCTGTGCGCCCGGGCGCTGCTCGTCGCCGAGCGGATGATCCAGGACGGCGAGCTCGCCGAGCGGCTCGACGCCCGCTACGCCGGCTGGGACGGAGCCGAGGGCCGCGCCATCCTCCAGGGCAAGCGCAGCCTCGCCGACCTGGCGCACCGGGTCGAGAAGAAGGGCATCGAGCCGCAACCCGTCTCGGGCCGCCAGGAGCGGCTCGAGGAGCTTGTCAACACCTACCTCTGACGAACAGGAAATCGCGATGGCCACCAACATCAAAGGTCCCGGCATCTACCTCGCCCAGTTCGGCGGCGATGAAGCGCCGTTCAATTCCTGGGACGCGATCACTCGCTGGGCGGCCGGCCACGGGCTTCAAGGGCGTGCAGCTGCCGTCCTGGGACGGCCGGCTGATCGACCTGAAGAAGGCGGCGTCGTCCAAGACCTACTGCGACGAGCTCGCCGGCGTCGCCCGCGCGAACGGGGTCGAGATCACCGAGCTCGGCACCCACCTCCAGGGCCAGCTCGTCGCCGTGCACCCGGCCTACGACGAGGCTTTCGACGCCTTCGCGCCCGAGGCGGTGCGCGGCCATCCGAAGCAGCGGCAGAAATGGGCGGTGCAACAGATGCTGTGGGCGGCCAAGGCGTCGAAGCACCTCGGCCTGAAGTCGAACGTCAGCTTCCCGGGGGCGCTGGCCTGGCCCTATCTCTATCCGTGGCCGCAGCGCCCGCCCGGCCTGATCGAAACCGCCTTCGACGAGCTCGCCCGGCGCTGGCGGCCGATCTTCGACGCCTACGACGAGGCCGGCTGCAGCGTCGCCTTCGAGCTGCATCCGGGCGAGGACCTGTTCGACGGCGTCACCTTCGAGATGTTCCTCGAACGGGTGGACAACCATCCGCGCTGCTGCATCAACTACGACCCGTCGCACTTCCTCCTGCAGCAGCTGGACTACCTCGAGTTCATCGACATCTACCACGAGCGCATCACCTCGCTGCACATCAAGGACGCTTGAGTTCCGGCCCACGGGCAAGCAGGGCGTGTATTCGGGCTACCAGCCGTGGCTGCAGCGGGCAGGGCGGTTCCGCTCGCTCGGCGACGGCCAGATCGACTTCGGCGGGATCTTCTCGAAGATGGCGCAGTACGGCTACGACAGCTGGGCGGTGCTCGAGTCGGAGTGCTGCCTCAAGCACCCCGAGGCCGGCGCGGCCGAGGGCGCCGAGTTCATCAAGCGGCACATCATCCGCGTCACCGAGAAGGCCTTCGACGACTTCGCCGGCGGCAAGGCCGACCCGAAGCAGGCCCGGCGGATGCTCGGCCTCTGACGCGGGCGGCACCATGACGATCGAAGCGAAAAGCTCGGCGGGCAGCGCCGGCCGGAGGATCCGGCTCGGCATGGTCGGAGGCGGTGAGGGCGCCTTCATCGGTGGCGTGCATCGCATCGCCGCCCGGCTCGACGACCACTACGAGCTGCTGGCCGGCGCGCTCGCGTCCAGCCCCGAGAAGGCGCGGCGATCCGGGCTCGCGCTCGGCCTCGCCGAGGACCGCTGCTATACCGACTACGCGGCGATGGCGAAGGCGGAGGCGGCGCGCGGCGACGGCGTCGAGGCGGTCGCCATCGTCACGCCGAACCATCTGCACGCGCCGGTGGCCGAGGCGTTCCTGAAGGCCGGCATCCACGTCATCTGCGACAAGCCGCTGGCAACGACGGTCAAGGAAGCGCGCCGCCTCGAAGCGCTGGCCGCGAAGCACCGGCGCATCTTCGCCGTCACCTACAACTACACCGGCTATCCGATGGTGCGGGAGGCCCGGCAGCGGGTGCAGGACGGCCTGCTCGGCGAGATCCGTGTCGTCCAGGTCGAGTACGCACAGGACTGGCTGACCGAATCGCTCGAAGCCACCGGCCAGAAGCAGGCCGAGTGGCGCACCGACCCGGCGCGCTCGGGCGCGGGCGGCTGCGTCGGCGACATCGGCACGCACGCGTTCCAGCTCGCCGGCTACGTTGCCGGGCTCGAGGTCAGCGAGCTCTGCGCCGAGCTCAGCACCTTCGTCGCCGGCCGGCGCCTGGACGACAACGTCCAGGTGCTGCTGCGCTTCGGGAACGGGGCGCGCGGCGCGCTCTGGGCCAGCCAGGTCGCGCCCGGCAACGAGAACAACCTGCGCCTGCGCGTCTACGGCAGCCGCGCCGGGCTGGAGTGGCGCCAGGAGCAGCCGAACCAGCTCCAGTGGTCGCCGTTCGGCGAGCCGACGCAGACAGTCTCGCGCGCCACCGGCGCCGCCGGGTCGGCCGCGGCACGGGTGTCGCGCATCCCGGCCGGGCATCCCGAGGGCTACCTCGAGGCGTTCGCCACCCTTTACGGCGAGATCGCCCAGGCGATCAGCGCCGCCCGCCCGGGCGCGGCGAAGGCCGACCCGTCGGTCCAGTTCCCCGGGCTCGACGACGGCCGCCGAGGCGTCGAGTTCATCGAGGCCGCGGTCGCGTCTTCGGCCCGTGGCGGTCGCTGGGTTCGCATCGGCCGCTAGGCCGGTCGTCCTCCATTAAAACCCTGATTGATTTATTTATCGATGTGATCAAACTGACGCCATCCGACCGCTTCGCCGCATGCCCTCCACGGCCACCATCGCTGAAATCGCCGCCCGTGCCGGCGTCGGCACGGCCACGGTCGATCGGGTGCTCAACAAGCGGCCGGGCGTCAACGTCGACACGGTGCAGCGGGTGCTGCGCGCCGTCGCCGAGATCGGCGCGCCGCCGCAGCGCGGCCGGCCCCGCCGGGATGCCAACTTCCGTTTCGCCTTCGTCCTGCCGGCCGACGAGACGCCGTTCCTCGAGCTCGTCGACCGGCAGATCGCGCAGTCGGCCGGCGACTTCCGCCACCAGCACGTCACCGAGGTCACCTACCGGCTCGGCGCCGCCGACGGCGACGAGTTCGCCGCCGGCCTGGCGCAGATGGCCAACTGCGAAGGGGTGGCGCTGATGGCGCCCGACGTGCCGCAGGTCAAGCTCGCGATCAACGAGCTGGTGCGCTCCGGCGTCCACGTGGTGACGCTCTTCTCCGACGTCGCCGGCTCGATGCGCGAGACCCATGTCGGCGCCGACAGCCGCGCCGCCGGCCGCACCGCCGGGCTGCTCCTGGCGCGCATGGTCAGCGGCCCGCCGCGCGACACCCTGCTGCTCGCCTCGCAAGCGACCCGGCTCTCGGCCGAGATCGAGCGGCGGATCGGCTTCGCGCAGGTGCTGGAGGAGCACTTTCCCCATCTGCAGATGCTGCGCCTGCCCGACCTGCCGCCCGGCGACATCGCCGCCGGGCGCGCGTTCGCCCGCTTCCTGCAGAAAGAGATCGACCCGGCGCGGATCGCCGGGCTCTACAACGTCGGTTCCGGCAGCGCCGGCCTGGCCCGGGCGCTCGAAGCCGCGGGCCTTGCCGGCAAGGTGCCGATGGCCGCGCACGACCTGACCGACGAGCACCGCACGCTGCTCAGCGACGGCAGCTTCGCCTACCTGTTGACGCAGGACATCCACTACTGCGTCGGCGTCGCGGCCCGCGTGCTGCGCGCCCTGTGCGAGAACGTTCGCGGAGCACTCAATGTGGTGCAGCCGCGCGTGGAGATCCTGACCTCGGAGAACCTGCAGTGAAGGCTGCGACCGGCGTCGGATTTTGTGTGGCCCTGACCTGTACCGAAGGAGACGACCGAGATGAAGAAGACATTCAGAAGGCTGCCCGCCGCATTGGCGTTCGCGGCCGCCGGCATCCTGAGCCTCGGCAGCGGCGCTGCACAGGCCCAGGGCAAGACGATCACGCTGTGCTGGGCCGCCTGGGACCCGGCGAACGCGCTGGTCGAGCTCAGCAAGGACTTCACGGCCAAGACCAAGGTCAACATGAAGTTCGAGTTCGTGCCCTGGCCGAACTTCGCCGACCGGATGCTCAACGAGCTCAACTCGAAGGGCAAGCTCTGCGACCTGATCATCGGCGACAGCCAGTGGATCGGCGGGGCGGCCGAGAGCGGCCACTACGTGAAGTTGAACGATTTCTTCGCCAAGGAAGGAATCAAGATGAGCGACTTCATGCCGGCGACCGTGACCGGCTACTCGGAGTGGCCGAAGGGCACGCCGAACTACTGGGCGCTGCCGGCGATGGGCGACGCGCTCGGCTGGACCTATCGCAAGGACTGGTTCGCCAAGCCCGAGCTGAAGGCCGAGTTCAAGAAGAAATACAACCGCGACCTGGCGCCGCCGACGACCTGGGCCGAGTTCAAGCAGGTGGCTGAATTCTTTACCCGCACGATCGACGGCAAGAAGGTCTACGGCACCTACCTCTTCACCGAGCGCGGCTCCGAAGGCATCACGATGGGCGTGAGCAACGTCCTCTACCCGTACGGCTTCAAGTACGAGGATCCGAAGAAGCACTACGCGATGGACGGCTTCGTCAACGGCCCCGACGCGATCAAGGGCCTGGAGTTCTACAAGGAGCTCTACAAGTGCTGCACGCCGCCGGGCCTCACGAACTCGTACATGGGCGAGGGCCTGGACGCGTTCAAGTCGGGCCAGGTGGCGATGATGATGAACTGGTTCGCCTTCTTCCCGGGCCTCTACAAGGACCCGAACGTCGGCGGCGACAAGATCGGCTTCTTCGTCAACCCGGCCGGGCCGAAGGGCAAGGGCTCGCAGCTCGGTGGCCAGGGCATCTCGGTGGTGGCGTATTCGCCGAACCGCGCCGAGGCGCTCGAGTACATCAAGTGGTTCGCCTCGCCCGACGTGCAGAAGAAGTGGTGGGCGCTCGGCGGCTACTCGTGCCACAAGGCGGTGCTGCAGGACGCCGGATTCAAGGCGAGCGCGCCGTTCGCGGGCGAGTTCCTGACGGCGATGGACCAGGTGGTCGACTTCTGGGCCGAGCCGAGCTACGCCCAGTTGCTGCTCGCCGAGCAGAAGCGCATCCATGACTTCGTCGTCGCCGACAAGGGCACGGCCAAGGAAGCGCTCGACGGTCTGCTCGCCGACTGGAAGAAGGTGTTCAAGGAAGACGGCAAGGTGAAGTAGCCTGCCGGGGACGCCGGCGCCCCTCGCGGGCCGGCGTCCCCCTCCCGTTCCCGTTCGAATCCCCCCGCACCCGACCGATGATCGCTGCCGAGCAACTGGCTCTCCGCGCCGCCGAAGCGACGCCGGCACCGCTGTTGCGCCGCATGCGCGGCCTCTCGGACCGGGCGATCGCGTGGCTCTTCATCGCGCCGACGATGCTGCTGCTGCTGGCGATCAACATCTTTCCGCTGATCTGGACGGTCAGGCTCTCGTTCACCAACTTTCGCGCCAACCGGCCGAATGCCGAGGTCGTGAGCGTTGGCATCGACAACTACGTCTCGGTCCTCACCGACCCCGACATCTGGGGGCCGATGCAGGCGACCGCGCATTTCCTGTTCTGGACGATCGCCCTGCAGACCCTGATCGGCTTCACGCTCGCCTACCTGATCGACCGCAAGTTCCGCGGCCACGGCTTTTGGACGACGCTGATCCTGATCCCCATGATGCTGTCGCCGGCCGTGGTGGGCAACTTCTGGGCCTTCATCTACCAGCCGCAGATCGGCCTGTTCAACTACGCGGTGTCGTTCTTCACCGGCATCCCGCCGTCGAGCTTCGAGATGCTCGGCTCGGTGAAGCTCTCGCCCTGGGCGATCATCATCGTCGACACGTGGATGTGGACGCCCTACGTGATGCTGATCTGCCTCGCCGGGCTGCGCAGCATCCCCAACTACATCTACGAGGCCGCCGAGGTCGACCGGGCCTCGGCCTGGCGCCAGTTCTGGAGCATCACGCTGCCGATGGTGCTGCCCTTCATCATGCTGGCGGTGCTGTTCCGCGGCATCGAGAACTTCAAGATGTTCGACCTGGTGAACCTGCTCACCAACGGCGGACCGGGCTCGACCACCGAGGTGGTCTCGATCACCCTCAAGCGCGAGGCGTTCGAGAAGTGGCGCACCGGCTACTCGTCGGCGCTGGCGATCATCCTGTTCGTGGCGGTGTTCGGCCTGGCCAACATCTACGTCAAGGCGCTCAACGCCGTGAAGAACCGCTAAGGCGATGCGCACCGGCCTCAGCACCGCCCATTCAGTCGTCGAGCCGACGCAGGCCGCGAAGTGGCTGGCCATGGTGGTCGTGATCCTCTATGCCTTCGTCACGCTGGTGCCGCTCGGCTGGATTCTGCTCACCAGCATCAAGAGCCCGCCCGACTCGATCAGCTATCCGCCCAAGGTCGTGTTCGAGCCGTCGATGGAAGGCTATTGCAATCTCTTCACAACGCGCTCCCGCCAGACCGAGGAGTACATCAAGAACCTGCCGCCGGCGACGGACGCCTGCGACAGCCTGGCGCGCAAGAACAGCATGGTCGTCGTCAGCCGGTCGAACTACCTGCCGCGCTTCCTCAACTCGCTGATCATCGCCGGCGGCTCGACCCTGCTCTCGGTCGGCCTCGGCGTGATGGCCGCCTACGCCTTCTCGCGCTTCAAGGTGCCAGGCAAGGACGACCTGATGTTCTTCATCCTGTCGACCCGGATGATGCCGCCGATCGCCGTGGCGATCCCGATCTACCTGATGTACCGCGAGCTCGGCCTCTCGGACACCAAGCTCGGCATGATCCTGCTCTACAGCGCGGTGAACGTCTCGCTCGCCGTGTGGCTGCTCAAGGGCTTCATCGACGAGATCCCGCGCGAGTACGAGGACGCGGCGATGGTCGACGGCTACACCCGTCTGCAGGCCTTCCGCAAGGTGGTACTGCCGCAAGCCGCCACCGGCATCGTCGCCACCGCGATCTTCTGCCTGATCTTCGCCTGGAACGAATATGCCTTCGCGGTGCTGCTCACCAGCGGCGAGGCGCAGACGGCGCCGCCGTTCATCCCGATCATCATCGGCGAGGGCGGCCAAGACTGGCCCGCGGTCGCGGCAGGCACGACGCTCTTCCTCGTGCCCATCCTGGTCTTCACCGTGCTGCTGCGCAAGCACCTGCTGCGCGGCATCACCTTCGGCGCGGTGCGCAAATGAACCTGCCCGTCGACGAGCTGGCGACGCCGGCCGTGCCGGACGCGCATCCGCGCTGGCCGCGGTGGCTACGGCGCGGGCCCCTCGAGCTGGCGGCTTCGGGCGTGATCGCGCTCGGCATCTTCATGATGCTGCAGCCGTTCGCGCTCGAGCTCTTCACCTGGTCGTTCGTCACCACGCTCGCCGGCGTCGCGATGTTCACGATCGTCTCCAAGTTTCCGGGCTAGAACCGTGGCCGAGATCCGCGTCGAGCGCCTGCACAAGGCCTTTGCCGACTTCGTGGCGGTAAAGGACTCGACCTTCACCGTGAAGGACGGCGAGTTCTTCTGCCTGCTCGGTCCCTCGGGCTGCGGCAAGACCACCACCCTGCGCATGATCGCCGGCCTGGAGCTGCCGACCGAGGGCCGGATCTTCCTCGGCGGCGAGGACGTCACCTGGAAGCGCGCCTCGCAGCGCGACATCGCCTTCGTGTTCCAGCTGTTCGCGCTCTATCCGCACATGAACGTGCGCCGCAACATCGCCTTTCCGCTGGTCTCGCAGGGCATGCTGCGGGCGGAGATCGCGCGCAAGGTGGAGGAGGCCGCCCGCATCCTGCAGATCACGCGGCTCCTCGACCGGCCGGTGTCGGGCCTGTCGGCCGGCGACCGGCAGCGGGTCGCGCTCGGCCGGGCGATCGTCCGCCAGCCGATGGCCTTCATGATGGACGAGCCGCTCGGTGCGCTCGATTCCGAGTTCCGCGAGCTGATGTGCGCCGAGCTGCGCGGCCTGCACGACCGGCTGAAGGCCACCATCGTCTACGTCACCCATGACCAGATGGAGGCGATGGCGATGGCCGACACCATCGCCATCATGAACAACGGCGTGATCGAGCAACTCGGCGCGCCGCAGGAGGTGTACGACCGGCCGGCCTCGGTCTTCGTCGCCGACTTCATCGGCGCGCCGGCGATGAACTTCATTCCCTTCGCCGGCGCCTACGCCGCCGGCAGCGCCGAGGTGCTGATCGGCGGCGCCCGGGTCAAGGTGCCGGCCCTGGCCGAGCCGGCGCCCGGCGGCGAGCTGCTCTGCGGCGTGCGCCCCGAGCACGTCCGCTTTGACGACGCTTCCGGGCTGCGCGGCGAGGTGCTGGGCAGCGAGTATCTCGGCCACAGCCAGATCGTCACCGTCACCACCGCGGTCGGCTCGACCCTGCGCGCCAAGGTCGGGCCGCAGGTGCGGGCCGAGCGCGGCGAGCGCGTCGGCCTGGCCTTCGACGCCCGCACGGTCTCGCTGTTCGACAAGCCCACCGGCCGCGCCTTGGCCCTGCAGCGCGAGGCGACCCATGGCTGAGCTTCGCCTCGATCGCGTGGGAAAACGCTTCGGCGCGACCACGGCCGTGCACGATCTCTCGCTCGACGTCGCCTCCGGCGAGTTCATCGTCCTGCTCGGGCCGAGCGGTGCCGGCAAGACGACGACGCTGCGCCTCGTCGCCGGCCTCGAGCGGCCGGACGAGGGTCGGGTCTTCATCGGCGGCCAAGACGTCGGCGCCACCGCGCCGGCGCTGCGCGACGTCACCTTCGTGTTCCAGCAGTACTCGCTCTATCCGCACCTGAGCGTCTTCGACAACCTCGCCTTCCCCCTGCGCTCGCCGCTGCGCCGGATTCCCGAGGCCCGGGTGCGCGAGAAGGTGACCGAGATCGCCCGCCTGCTGCGCATCGAGGACAAGCTCGCCAACCCGGCGACGCGCCTTTCCGGCGGGCAGATGCAGCGAGTGGCAATCGGCCGGGCGCTGGTGCGCGAGCCGGCCGTGACCCTGATGGACGAGCCGCTGTCCTCGCTCGACGCCAAGCTGCGCAACGACCTGCGCCTGGAGCTGAAGCGGATCCAGCAGGACCTGGGCGCGACCATGCTCTACGTCACCCACGACCAGACCGAGGCGCTGACCCTGGCGACGCGGATCGGCGTGCTCGACCACGGCCATCTGGCGCAGGTGGGCAGCCCGCGCGAGATCTACGAGAACCCGCAGACCAGTGCCGTCGCGGCGCGCCTCGGCTCGCCGCGGATCAACCTCGTGCCGCGCGCTGCGCTCGGCGCCTGGCCCGTGCCTGCGGGCGCGGCCACGCTCGGTGTCCGCGCCGAGCACCTGCACCTGCGCAACGGCGCTCCCGCCACCGGACCGTCGCTCCGCGCCACGGTGCGGCGGATCGAGCTGCTGAGCGACCAGCGCCTGGTGCACCTGGCGCTCGCCGACAGCGCCGCCGAGCTGATCAGCGCCGCCCCACCCACTGGCGAGGTCGAGCAGGGCAGCCAGGTGAACGTGAACATGGACCGTCCGCTCTGGTTCGATGCCGCCGGCCGGCGGGTCGCCGCCTGAGCCCCTTGCGACCCCCGAATCCCGGAGAGCCTCCCCATGGACCATGCCTCGCTGATCCAAGCCGCGACGCAGACGCTGATCGATCACGTCGACGAGCTGACCGCGCTCGACAGCGCGATCGGCGACGGCGACCACGGGCTCAACATGAAGCGCGGCGCGCTGGCGATCCAGGCGCGGCTCCGGGACGGGAAGGATGCGGGCTCGCTCAACGAGACGCTGAAGGGCGCCGGCGCCACCTGCATGAGCACGATCGGCGGCTCGTCGGGCCCGGTGTTCGGCACCTTGCTGATGACGCTGGCCCGTGAGCTGCCGGCCGAGCCCGGGCCGCACGACTTCGCCGCCGCGCTGGCCGCGGGCATCGCCTCGCTCACCCGCCTGGGCAAGGCCGAGGTCGGGCAGAAGACCCTGCTCGACGTGCTCGATCCGGTGCAGCGCCTGCTCGCCGCCTGCGACCCGGCAGCGCCCGACCTCGAGGCCCGGGTGCGGCAGTGCGCGCTCGATAGCGCGGCCGCGACCGCGGCGATGGATGCGATCCGCGGCCGCGCGTCCTTTCTCGGCGAACGCGCCCTCGGCCACGTCGACCCCGGCTCGCGCTCGATGGCGCTGATCATTGCCGCGATCTGCGACGGACTCTCCGAAGCGAGGACCACCCCATGAAGAAGCTGATCAACCACATCGACGACGTCCTCGCGGAATCCCTCGACGGCTTCGCCGCGGCGCATGCCGGCATCGTCAGCCTGGGCGCGGAGCGCAAGTTCGTGCAGCGGCGGTCGCTCAAGCCCGGCAAGGTGGCGCTGATCTCCGGCGGCGGCTCCGGCCACGAGCCGCTGCACGCCGGCTTCGTCGGCCACGGCATGCTCGACGCCGCCTGCCCCGGCCAGGTGTTCACCTCGCCCACGCCCGACCAGATGCTCGCCGCCGCCGAGGCCGTGGACGGCGGTGCCGGCACGCTCTTCATCGTCAAGAACTACTCCGGCGACATGATGAATTTCCAGATGGCCGCGGAGATGCTGACCAGCGACAACGCCACCGTCATCGTCAACGACGACGTCGCGGTCGAGAACTCGACCTACACCACCGGGCGGCGCGGCGTCGCCGGCACGCTGGTGGTGGAGAAGGTCGTCGGCGCCGCGGCCGAGCGCGGCGACGGCCTGGCCGCGCTCAAGGCGCTGGGCGACAGCGTCAACAAGGCGACCGCGTCGATGGGCGTGGCGCTGACCTCCTGCACCGTGCCCGCCGCCGGCAAGCCGACCTTCCAGATCGGCGACGACGAGATGGAGATGGGTGTCGGCATCCACGGCGAGCCCGGGCGGCGGCGGGTCAAGCTGGGCACGGCCGACGAGATCGCCGGCGAGCTGGTCGGAGCCATCCTCAAGGACCTGTCGATGGCGCGCGGCCAGGAAGTGCTGCTGTTCGTCAACGGCTTCGGCGGCACGCCGACGCTCGAGCTCTACCTCGTGGTCACCGCGGCGCTCAAGGTCCTGCAGGGCTCGGGGATCAAGGCGGTGCGCTTCCTCACCGGCTCCTACGTCACCTCGCTCGAGATGGCGGGATGCTCGATCTCCGTCACCGCGGTCGATGCGCCGATGCTGGCGCTCTGGGACGCGCCGGTGCATACCGCGGCGCTGCGCTGGGGAGTCTGAGCGATTCCACTTCCCGGAGCGGCGTCGTTCGATGCGATGATCGACGCAAACAACCCGGGAGGTTCCTCGTGCTGGCTCACACGCTCTTCAGCTCGGCTGCGCTCGCCGCCATCGTCCTCGCGCCGTTCGGCGCTCGTGCCGCCGACCCGGTACCCGTCGGCAAGGCCGAAGTGCAGCAGCTGGTATCCGGCAAGGTCCTGACCATCCAGTACGTCGATCCGCTGCGCCTGACGCTGGCCCAGGACGGGAAGGTGGATGCCTATGGCACGGTCAGCGGGATCCGCGCCATCGGCACCTGGAGCGTCGACGACCAGGGCCGGCTTTGCGCGAAGTCGCCGAACGCGGTGCTCGACGGCTGCCGCGGCGTCCTGCGTGGCGACCGCGGCCTCGGCATGACGAAGGTCGATGGGACGGGCTTTTTCCTCATCAGCGAGATCAAGTAGTGACGGACGGTCGCTGCGCCCCGGTTGAAAGCGCCGGCAAAGCGCCCAGCTGAGGGAATCGCCCGCTCCCGCGCTCGAAGCGCGTCGTCCCTTGGTTCTCCTCCTGCTTTCGCTTGTCGCCGCGCTGTCGGTGGCCTGGTACTGGCGCGAGCCGCTGTTCGGCGAGTGGCGCCGGCAGCGCATCCGCCGCCAGCCGTTCCCGGCCGAATGGCGGCAGATCCTGCGCCGCCGCATGCCTTACTTCCGCACGCTGCCGGTCGACCTGCAGCTGCAGTTGAAGAAGCGGATCCAGGTGTTCCTCGCGGAAAAGCCCTTCATCGGCTGCGCCGGCCTCGAAGTGACGGACGAGATGCGGGTGACCATCGCCGCCCATGCCTGCCTGCTGATCCTCAACCGCCGTGGCGAGTGCTTCCCGAACCTGCGGCAGATCCTCGTCTACCCGGGTCCCTTTGCGGTCGACAAGGTCCACGCGGACGGCTCGGGCGTGCTTCGGGAGCAGCGCCTGGCGCTCGCCGGCGAATCCTGGACGCTCGGCCAGGTGGTGCTGTCGTGGGAGGACACCCTCGCCGGCGCCGAGACGCCGAATGACGGCCACAACGTCGTGATCCACGAATTCGCTCACCAGCTCGACCAGGAGCACGGCCGGGCCAACGGCGCGCCGCCGATGTTCGGCAAGGCGCGCCGCGCACGCTGGGCGTGGGTGCTGAGCGCCGAGTTCGAGGCCTTGCGGCAGTCCGTGCTCGATGGCCGACATATGCTTTTCAGTTCATATGGGGCATCCGATCCGGCCGAATTCTTTGCCGTGATTTCGGAAGTCTTCTTCGAGCAACCGGGGTCGCTCGCCGAGGGACACGGCGAGTTGTACCAGGTGCTGAGCGAGTTCTATCGGGTCGATCCCTTGAGCTGGTAGAGACCGCTTTCGCGGTGCGATGAGCATCGACGAAAAAGTCGATGCGCGGGTATGCTTTGCCGCTGTTCTGCAGCGCGAGCCGCTCGCCATGCCGCCATCGTTGTCCTCGCACCTTGCCGACGATCTCGCGCCCCGTGAGGCAGCGACGCCGTTGCGCTGGCCGCCTGTGCCGGCCTTCGTGCCTGCGCTGCTGGTCTTCGCGGGCTACTACGCCGGCGCCTGCCTCGGCCTGGCCCTGACGACGGTGATGAGCCCGGCCTCGGTGCTGTGGGTGCCGGGGGCGGTGCTGTTCGGGGCCTTGCTGGTCGCGCCGCCGCAGCGCTGGGCGCCCCTGCTCGCGGCCGCCATCGCGGCGCACTTTGCGGCTGCGTGGCAGAGCGGCGTACCTGATGCGATCGTCATCGGCTGCCTGGTCAGCAATCTGGCCCAGGGCCTGATGGGCAGCCTCGTCGTCCGACGCCTCAGCGCCGGCCACCCCTATTCGATCGGCTCCCTGCGCTGCGTCGTCGCCCTGATCGTCGGGGCGGTGGTCGCCGCGGTCGGCTCCTCGCTGCTGAACAGCGCCTTCGTCACCGCCGTCGAATGGAAGAGCGCCGGCCGGATCTGGGCCGGCTGGCCGTCGCGCATGTTCGCGAGCACGTTGGCGTCGCTGGCGGTGGTGCCGGTGTTGACGGCCTGGTCGGCCGAGCGGGCGCCGTGGCGTTCCTGGGACCTGCCGCGGCGATTCGAGGCGGTGCTGCTGACGCTGGTGCTCGCCGGCCTCGGCTACGGGGTCGTGGATCCGAATGCGCTGCCTCAGGTGCCGTCGGCGCTCCTCTATCTGCCGTTTCCGCTCCTCCTGTGGTCGGCGATGCGCCTCGGCCCGGCGCCGACGGCAGCCTCGCTCGCCTTCGTTTCGCTGCTGGCCGTGTGGGGCGCGGCACACGGCATGCGCCCGTTCGCTCCCGGCATCGGCGCAGACAGCCCGCTCACCCTGCATCTGTTCCTTGCCTGCACCGCGCTCTCGGTGCTGATACTCGGGGCCGTATTCGCCGAGCGACAGGAAGCGATGGTCAACCTCGGCCGGTCGCAGCGGCGCTTCGCGCGCGCGTTCCATGCGAACCCGAACGCGGTCTCGATGATCACCAGCGACGGCCGCGTGATCGACGTCAACGAGCGCTGGAGTCGCCTGTTCGGCCACGCCCCCGAGCATGCACTCGGCGCGACCGTCGAGTCGCTCGGTCTCGACGTCGATCCTGCCGACCCGGCGTCGATCCGCTCCCGCCTGGCCGGCGCCGCGATCGAGGAGCACCGGGAGATGCGCGTGCGCGACGCCGCCGGCCGGATCCGCGACGTCGTCATGGCGATGACGCCGACGCGGATCGACGGCGAGCTGTGCAGCATCGTCAGCTTCGTCGACATCGGCGATCGCGTCGAGGCCGAGAAGGCGCTGCGCGCCAGCGACCAGCGCTTCCGCTTCGTCCTTGAGGCGACCCGCGACGTCGTCTACGACCGCGACCTCGCGACCGGCTCGACCTGGGTGAGCCGCAACGGCCTGGCCCAGTTCGGCTATGCGCAGGGCACGAACGATGGCGTCGACCTGCGCCCCCTGGTCCACCCGGACGACTGGGCGAGAGTCACCACCCGGTTCACCGCCGCGGTCCGCGTCGGCTCCGTCACCTGCGAGACGGACTACCGGCTGCGTCGGGCCGACGGCAGCTATGCCCACGTGCACGAGCAGGCGTTCGTCGTCGCCGACGGCGACGGCCGGGCGCGGCGCGTGATCGGCGTCGTCACCGACATCACCGAGCAGCACCAGCGCGAGGAGCTGGCGCGGCGCCTGTCGCAGGCCTCGCGGCTGACGGCGATGGGCGAGCTCGCGGCCTCGATCGCGCACGAGATCAACCAGCCGGTGTCGGCCATCCTCACCAACGTCGATGCCGCCGAGATGCTGCTCCAGGAAGCGGCGCCGCCCCTCGACGAGCTGCGCGACGTCCTGGCCGACATCCGCAGCGACGATCTGCGCGTGACCGACATCATCCGCCACGTCCGCGCGCTCGCGACCAAGCGCGTCATGCACTTCGAGCCCTTCGACGTCAACACGCTGATCGGCTCGGTGCTGCGCCTGGCGACGCCGGTGGCGCAGCGGCGGGGCGTCCGCGTCGAGACCGCGCTCGCGGCGCTGCCGCCGGTGCGCGGCGACCGCATCCACATCCAGCAGGTCGTCCTCAACCTTCTTCTCAACGGCCTCGACGCGCTCGACGAAATGCCCGAGGCCGAGCGGCGGCTGCGCATTGCGACCGCCCACGACGAGCGCGACCGGGTCGAGATCGTCGTCGCCGACTCCGGGCGCGGTGTCGATGCGTCCCGCCGCGAGGCGATCTTCGAGTCGTTCCACACGACCAAGAAGGAGGGGATGGGCCTCGGCCTGTCGATCGCCCGCTCGGTCGTCCAGCAGCACGGCGGCAGCATCCGCGTCGAGGACAACGCCGGCGGCGGCGCACTGTTCCGGGTCACGCTCCGCGTCTCCCCCGACGAGAGTCGATAGCGCGGACATGGACGAGGCGAAGGCGGTCGTCCACGTCGTCGAGGATGACGATTCGGTGCGCACAGCGGTCGTGCGCCTCCTGCGCACCGCCGGCTTCCAGGCCCAGCCCTATGCCTCGGCCGCCGAGTTCCTGCTCGTCGCCGGCGAGAACGCGGGCGGCTGCATGGTGCTCGACGTCGGCCTGCCGGGCATGAGCGGCATCGAGCTGCACGCCGCCCTGGCGAAGCGGCGCGACTGCTCGGTCGTCTTCCTCACCGGCCGCGGCGACGTGCAGATGAGCGTGCGGGCGATGAAGGACGGCGCAGTCGACTTCCTCGACAAGCCGGTCAAGCGCGAGCTCCTCCTCGATGCGGTGACCCGGGCGGTCGAGCGCGACGTCGCCAACCGCGAGCGGCGGGGGCGTGCGACCGAGCTACGCGCCCGGTACGAGCAGCTCACCGAGCGCGAGCGCCAGGTCTTCCGCCTGGTCGCCGAAGGCCGCCTCAACAAGCAGATCGCCGACGTCGTCGGCGCCTCGCTGCGCACCGTGAAGTCGCACCGGGCGCGGGTGATGGAGAAGATGCAGGCGACCACAGCCGCCGACCTGGTGCGCGCCGCCGACGAGCTGAATCGCCTCGGCCTGCATTGAGGTGCAGGTCGGCCCGCGCTTCGGTGCAGGCCGGCCCTCCCCAAGGTTCGATATCCCCACCGCTTCCACCGGTCGATGATCGGCAGGCGGCCGCGTCGCGCGCGCCGCCCACCGGCCGGCGCCGGAAAGGAGCCAGCCGATGCAGGAGGTCACCAGGGATCCGGTCGTGATCGTCGACGACGACGCAAGCATGGGCGTCGCGCTCGACCGCATCCTGCGCCTCGGCGGCTACCGATCGCGTACGTTCGCCTCGGCCGAGGCCTTGCTCGCCAGCGACGCCGCGGGCCAGGCGGGCTGCCTCCTGCTCGACATTCAGCTCGACGGCATGTCCGGCTTCGAGCTCTACGAGCAGCTGCGCGCCATCTCGCCGGTGCGACCGGTCATCTTCATGAGCGGCGTGGCCGATGCCGCCTCGCGCCGCCGCGCTGCCGCCGCCGGCGCCGTCGTCTTCCTCGCCAAGCCCTTCTCGGGCCGCTCGCTGCTCGACGCCGTGCGCCACGCCCTGGCCCAGTCGCCAGAAGGCGGGAGCCCGCCGCTTGCACCCTAGGGCAGCCCGGCTTGCACCAAGGTTCGATTGGCTCCGCGGTGGAGGTCATCGATCCTTGCGACGTTCAGGAATCCTTCACGCGCAGGAGTGCGCCATGCGTCAACAGACTGCCGCCGTCGCCCTGGCGATCGCGATCGCCATCGTCGCGCTCGCGTCGGCCCTGATGGTCGGCTGCGCCGCACCGCCGCAAGCCGCCAGCCAGAGCGGCTAGCGCACATGGAGGGAGTCGAGCCGCTGGTCGCCTGGCTGGGCCTGGCCGCGATGGTCCTGGTGCCGCTGCGGGCCGCGGCGCAATCGCACGACGACGTGAACAAGGCGAACAATCCGCTGACGCCCACGATCGGCCTGAACCTGCAGGACCAGTGGGCGCCCAAGCTCTACGGCAGCGACGCCGACACGAATGCCTTGCTGCTTCGCGGCACCTTGCCGCACAAGCTGTTCGGTATGCCGCAGATCATGCGCGCGACCGTGCCGTTCGTGACTTCGCCGGCGGCCGACGGCAACAACATCACCGGCCTGGGCGACCTCAACGTCTTCGACATCTTCCTCTGCAAGACGGGCGGCATCGAGCTCGGCGTCGGCCCGCAGCTCACGCTCCCCACGGCCAGCCACGACAGCGGCGGCACCGGCAAGTGGCAGGCGGGGCTGGCGACGGTCGCGATCGCGCCGCAGAAGTGGGGGCTGCTCGGCGGCCTCGTCACCTGGCAGCACTCCTTTGCCGGCGACAACGACCGGCCGACGCAGAACAACCTGTCAGTGCAGCCGTTCCTCATCTACAACCTGGCCGAGGGGTGGTACCTGCGCTCGACGGCGACCATGAATTTCGACCTGCAGCGCGGCAAGTATTCCGTTCCGCTCGGCGCCGGCGCCGGCAAGGTCTGTGTGCTGGGCGACGGCACCACCGTCAACGTCTTCGTGGAGCCGCAGTGGACGGTCGCGCACGACGGCGACGGCCAGGCGAAATTCCAGGTGTACGCGGGCGTGAACCTGCAGTTCCCGATCGGTCGCTAGGCGCCTCAGGAGAGTCGCGGCCGTCACTCCACCATGAACGAGGACACCGTGATCCGAATGAATCCTTGCGCACTTGGGCTCGCTGCCTGCCTCGGCGCCGGCGGCGCGCATGCCGCCGAAGGCGCCCTCGGCCGGCCGATCTCGGGCACCGGGGTCACCGCGAACGCCGGCATCGTTCCGCCCGAGCCGATCATGGCCGTCAACCTCGGCGAGATCTACTTCGACGGCAAGATCGGCGCCAGCAGGACCGTGCCGGTCGGGAACCAGGCGACGCTCGGCCTCGACGCCGAGATCTCGTTCACGCTCGCCACCTTCCTCAAGGTCTGGGACACCGGGCCCGGCCGCTGGAACTTCTCGTCGAGCTTCACGCTGCCCTACGTCTGGGAAAAGGCGAGCGCCACGGTGACGATCGGCGCCCTCCAGGGCACGCAGAAGGACAAGACCTCGAACCTGTTCGACATCACCTTCACGCCGATCACGGCCGGCTACCACATCTCGAAGACCGAGCACGTCGCCTTCAGCTTCAACGTCTGGGCGCCGACGGGCAAGTACGACGCGAGCAAGCTCGCCAACCCGAGCCTCAACAACTGGACCTTCATCCCCCAGGTCGCCTACACCAAGCTCTGGCCGGAGGAGGGCTTCTCGCTCGACGCGGTGAGCGGCGTCCAGTTCTACACGCCCAACAGCGCCACGGATTACCACAACGCGCCGCTATTTACCCTCGACGTCATGGCGATGAAGAAGTTTCCTGGCGGCCTCGGCCTCGGCCTCATCGTCGGCACCGTGCAGCAGATCGGCGACGACAGCGGCCCGACCGCCGACGCCCTGAACGGCTTCCAGGGCCACGACTGGGCCCTCGGCCCGGTCCTCACCTACGACACCAAGCTCGCCGACAAGGCGCCGCTCTCGTTCTCGATCCGCAGGGTGCCGACGGTGGAAAGCAAGAACCGGTTGAAGAGCACCAGCACGATCATGGCGACCGGAACGCTGATCTTCTGAAGGGCAGGGCATGACCGGTCGCCTAGTGCCTTCGCCTGGCTCGGTGACGAGCCGGCTGCTCGCGTTCGCCTTGCTGCTGGTCTTCTGCGGCGCGCTGCAGGCGCAGCCGCTGCCCTCCTGGAACGACGGTCCGTCGAAGCAGCAGATCCTGAAGTTCGTCGCCGACGTGACGACGCCCGGCTCCTCCGCCTTCGTCCCGGCCGAGGACCGGATCGCGGTGTTCGACAACGACGGCACCCTCTGGGCCGAGCAGCCGCTCTACTTCCAGTTCGCCTTCATGCTCGACCAGCTGAAGGCGGCGGCGCCGAAGCATCCGGAATGGAAGGACAACCCGGCCTTCAAGGCGCTGGTCGCCAAGGACGAGAAGGCGCTCGCTTCGATGGGCATGAAGCCGGTGCTCGAGCTCCTGGCCGTCGCCAACACCGGCATGACGGTCACGCAATACGAACAGCAGATCCGCGACTGGCTGAAGACGGCGCGGCACCCGCGATTCGAGCGTGCCTACACCGACCTCGTTTACAAGCCGATGCAGGAACTGCTCGCGCACCTGCGCAGCAACGGCTTCAAGACCTTCATCGTCTCGGGCGGCGGCATCGAGTTCATGCGCGCCTGGGCCGAGCAGGCCTACGGCATCCCGCCCGAGCAGGTGGTGGGGTCGGTCGGCGAGGTCCGGTACGGCCTCGTCGACGGCAAGCCGGTGCTGACCCGCCTGCCGAAGGTCGCCTTCGTCGACGACGGTCCCGGCAAGCCGGTGGGCATCTACCGCGCCATCGGCAGGCGGCCGATCTTCGCCTTCGGCAACTCCGACGGCGACTGGCAGATGCTGCTGTGGACTGCGGCGGGCGAGGGGCCGCGCTTCATGGGCCTCGTCCACCACACCGACGCAGCGCGCGAGTACGCCTACGACCGTGTCTCGAAGATCGGCAAGCTCGACAAGGCCTGGGACGACGCGGTCGCCAAGGGCTGGACGGTCGTCGACATGAAGTCTGAATGGAACCGGGTCTTCCCGTTCGAATGAGCCAGCTCACCATGGACCGGATGATTGTCGCCGTATTCGATCCGCCGACGCGTGCCGTCGACGGCCAGTACGCGCTGCGCCGGCTGGACGACGCATGCAGCATCGCGCTCTACGCCTCGGCGCTGATCGACAAGGCAGCCGATGGCAGCGTCCGGATCCGGCACAAGGACGGCGATGCAGGCACCGCGACCCTTTCGGG
>Ga0068858_100000304_pt1 | contig 52470 bp, 47 predicted proteins | sample KBSSwiS12_FD_66589 | JGI IMG/M metagenome (GOLD analysis project Ga0068858, IMG submission 66589) | Switchgrass rhizosphere microbial communities from Kellogg Biological Station, Michigan, USA - KBS Switchgrass S1-2 | ecosystem: Host-associated > Plants > Roots > Rhizosphere > Soil ...
TTACTTTGGAGAAGCCGCGCTCAAGTCCACCGATCGGCTGACCGCCGGGCACGAAGGCGATGACGTAGAACATCCAGGTGCAGATGCCCGCGAAGACGACGAACGGAACCCACAACGCAAAGAACGGATCGATCTTGCCCAGGCCGCCCAGCGCCTGACCATATTCGTTGACCTTGTGATAGGCGACCACCATCACCACCGACAGGAACACGCCGAGCGCCGAGGTCGAGCGCTTGGGCGGAATGCCGAGCGCGAGCGCGAGTAACGGCAGGAAGAACATCGACAGCACTTCGGCCAGCCGGAAATGGAACGCGGCGCGACTGGTGTCGCGGTCCTGTTCGCTGGCATGCGCGTCGTGGCCGATGCGCACCAGTTCCGGCAGCGTGCGCTCGAGGTTGAGGCCGCCGCGAGTGCGGAAGCTCTCATATTTGGGCAGCGGGATCGGCAGGTCGTGCGAGGTGAAGGTCAGCACGCGCGGTGTCACGAAATCGGGCGCGTTGTTGATCAACGTGCCGTTGCTCAAACGAAAGATGATCTCGTCGGGATTGTCGGTGGCAAGGAACTGGCCGCGTTCGGCGGTCACCGCATACCAGTCGCCCTTCTTGCCGGCATATTGCACGAAGATGCCCGACAGCTTGCGCCCCTCGTCGCGGCTTTCCTCGATGCGCACCGTCGCGCCGTTGGGGAAATGGGTGAATTCGCCGACCTTGATCGACGCGCCGAGCGCGCCGGTGCGCAGCTCGAAGCGGAGTTTTTCATAGGTGTAGCGCGCGTCGGGCTGGATGAACCCGACGATCGCGAGATTGACCAGCGCCAGCCCGATCGCGAACATGTAGGGTACACGCAGCAGCCGTGGGTAGCTCATCCCCACCGCGCGCAGCACGTCGAGCTCCGAACTGGTGGCGAGGCGGCGAAACGCCAGCAATATGCCGAGCAGCAAGCCGATCGGGATGCCGAGTCCGAGATATTCCGGCAGCAGATTGGCGAGCATGCGCCATACCACACTGACCGGCCCACCTTCGCTGGCGACGAATTCGAGCAGCAGGCGGATGCGGTCGAGGATCAGCAACATCGCCGTGATGACGAGGCAGGCGAGCATCGGCACTGCGATCAGTCGGGCCATATAGCGGTCGATGGATTTCATGATCGCTTGCGGCAGGCCTTTATGGGCTGAGCGGGGGCAGGGGCGAATACCCCGGTGCGGGTGGCTATATCGGTGCGAAGGCGCGGCGTCAGCTACGAAATCATTCTGCCGCGATCGTGTCGGGGCCAGGCCGCACCATCGCCATCGCTTGGGCGAGCGCGCGATCCAGCGCGGCGATGGTGAAGGGCTTGCGCAACACATTATGGCCGCCGAACGCGGCCTCGTTCGCTTCACCGGCGAAGCCGGTGACGAACAGCACGGCGATATGCGGAAAACGCGAGGCCAGGGCGGCGATCATTTCCGGCCCGGTCTGTTGCGGCATCAACACGTCCGAGACGATCAAGTCGACCCCGCCATGCTGATCGAGCAGCGCCGGAGCGGAGAGAGGGTTGTCGCACGTCACCACCCGATGGCCGAGCTCTTCCAGGGCGCTGGTCGTGGCGGCGAGCACACGGGGATCGTCCTCGACCACCAGGATCTGCAGCGCGCGCAGCGTCTCGTCCGGCTGGGTCGGCAGCGGCGTCACTGTCTCGCCGTCGCGTCCCGTCGCATGGCGCGGCAGCAACAACGTCACCGCGGTGCCGCTGCCGGGAGCGGAATCGATCACGATCTCCCCCTCGGCCTGGCGGACGAAGGCGAACGCCTGGCTCAGCCCCAGGCCGGTGCCCTGGCCGGCGGGCTTGGTGGTGAAGAAGGGCTCGAACACGCGCTCGATCGTTTCGGGCGTCATGCCGCAGCCCGTGTCGGAGACGGCGATGGTCACATAATCGCCCGCCGCGCAGTTGCCGATCTCGTTTTCCTCCAGGGTCCGGCCGCCCGTCCGGATGGACAGCGTTCCGCGCCCAGCCATCGCGTCGCGCGCGTTGACCGCCAGGTTGAGCAGGACATTCTCCAGTTGCAGCTTGTCGGCGCGCGTTGCCCAGCCGCGCCCGTCATCCTCGACCCTCACCGTGATGGTGTCGCCGATCGTGCGGTCGAGCAGGTCGGACATGTCCGCGACCAGCGCGCCCGGCTCGATCGGCTCGGCGCGCAACCCTTCCTCGCGTGAAAAGGCGAGCAGCCGGCGGGTCAATGCGGCGGCGCGGCTGGCGCCCTCCATCGCGCTGTCGATATGGCGCGCCGTATCCGGGCCGCCAGCCTTGAGCTGTCGCGCGGCAAGCTCAAGGCCGCCGATGACCACCGCCAGCATGTTATTGAAATCGTGCGCGATACCGCCGGTCAGCTGGCCTACCGCTTCCATCTTCTGTACCTGGCGCAAGCGTCCTTCCTGGACGCGCAGTTCTTCGGTCGCCCGCGCCACGGCATATTCCAGCTCGGCGGAGCGTTCGCGTTCGACCTCGGCTTCGGCGCGCGCGCTGGCGCGCTCGGCAAGCGCCTGGACGGTCAGCCAGCCCAGGACGATCGCCGCGAGTACGATCAACGCGCCGAACACCATCAATACGATCGCCGCGTTGCTCGACCGCGTCACCGTCGCCATGGCGTCGCCGGTGCGACGTTCGAGCACGGCGCGCTCGCGCCCGATGATCGTCTCGAGCAGCGCGTTGATCCGCGTCAGCGCGGGCGCCTGGCGCGCGGCATAATAGCGCGCGAGCGCCTGTGGGTTCTGCTTGTAGCGCGTGCTCAGCGCAATCAGGGCCAGTTCGTCGCCACGCGTCCGAAACGCCACGCGCAACGCATCGATCGGGCGCTGCAACGAGGGATTGTCGTCGGTGATCTGGTCGAGCCGGTCGATCTGGTCGCCGGCCAGCTTCCACTGGTCGAAATAGAGCTGGCCCAGCCCGGCATCGCCGCTGATCACATAGCGGCCGAGCGAGGCCTCGGACTGGGCGATCGTTCCCGACAGCGTTCGTGCCAGGATCATCACTTCATAGCTGTGCCGCTGCAATTGCAACGCGTGATCGCGTTCGCGATTGGCGCTGCCGACCGTGAGCACCAGCGCGACGAGCACGAGCGCGCCCAGCGCCGCCGTCACGATCAGCATGATCGTGCGCCACTTGCTCCGCAGCCCCCCCAGAGCCGCCGCCTCGGCCTCGTTCCCGCTCATGATCGACCACTCTAGCCGCAAGCGCGACTCGTGGGAAGCCGGTGTCCCCGCGTCAGGCGATCACGCCAAGCGCCGTGCCGGCGGCGCGGAACATGGCGAGGATCGTCTGAACCTGCTCCGCGCTATGCTCGGCGCACAGCGAACAGCGCAGCAGATAGGTGCCGGCCGGCGTTGCCGGCGGGCGCGCCAGGTTGACGTACAGGCCGCCCTCGAGCAGCGCCTGCCACATCGCCGCGGCCTGCGCCTGATCGTCGAGAATCACGGCGATAATCGCCGATTGCGGCGTGTCGGTACCAAGCTTGAAACCCATTTCGCGCAGCCCGCCATGGAGCGTACGGGCATTCTCCCACAGATGCTGGCGCTTGTTGTGCGCGTGCATCAGCTTGCGGATCGACATGGCGGCGGTGGCGACCACCGAGGGGGGCAGCGACGCGGTGAAGATATAGGGTCGGCAGGCGAGGCGGATCGCCTCGAATTTGGGATGGTTCGAGACGCAGAAACCGCCGACCGTGCCGACCGACTTGGAAAAAGTGCCGACGATGAAGTCGACTTCACCCTCGCACCCCTGATCCTCGTACACGCCGCGGCCATGGGGGCCGAAAAAGCCCATCGAATGCGCTTCGTCGCTCAGCACCATCGCGCCATGCTTCTTGGCGACCGCGACCATCTCCTTCAGCGGGGCGATGTCGCCGAGCATCGAATAGACGCCCTCCAGCACCACCAGCTTGCCCGGCTCCTTCGGCAGGCGCCCCAGGCGCTTGTCGAGATCCTCGACGCTGTTGTGGCGGAAGCGGACGATCTCGGCATTGCCCTGCGCACAGCCATCATAGATCGAGGCATGGCTGTCGGCGTCAAGGATGACATATTCGCCCTTGCCGGCAAGCGTCGAGATCATCCCGAGATTGGCCATGTAGCCGGTGGAAAAGACGATCGCCCCGGTCGTGCCGTAGAAATCACGCAGCGCCTGCTCGACCTCCATATGGTCGCGGAAGGTGCCGTTGAGCATGCGGCTGCCATTGGTGCCCGAGCCGAACTGGTCGAGCGCGTCCTTGCCGGCCTGGATAACGTCGGGGTCGAACGTCATGCCCATGTAATTATAGGTGCCGAGCAGGATCGTGCTCTTGCCCTTGATCACCGCCTCGGTCGGCGATTTCACCTGTTCCATCACGATCGCGAAGGGATCGACGATGCCCGAATCGAGCAGCGCCTGGCGCTCGGCGATCAGGCCGTCGAATTTCGACATAAGGTCGCGCTCGGGCGCGATCGTGGCGGCGTGCTCGGGCAGCGCCTCGGCGGTCAGGCCGGCATCGGTCATCGGCTCAGCCTTTCAGCTTCTGGACCGCATCGACCAGCTGGCCGACATTCTCGATCTCGGCCTGCATGTTCATCGTGATGATGATGTCGAACTCGTCCTCGATCGCGGCGACGAAATCCATCACGGTCAGGCTGTCCCATTCGAGATCGCCCTGGAAGGTGGTGGAATCGCTCAATGCCACGCCCTTCTTGTTGAAGGGCTCGATCTGCGCGGCGATCGTCGCGAAAGTCTGGTCACGGTCGGTCATGCATGATCCTTATTAGGTCGGGAGCGCGATTGCCAACCGATTGCGGCGGGAAGGCGGCGGCGGCTTGGCAAGCGCGGGCACAAGGCGCACCATATCGCCGGTTAAAGCGGGGAATGCCATGTCGAAAGCGTTGCCACACGACCATCCGGATTATGAATTTCCCAAGGAAGTCCACAACATGCTGGTCGCGGCGCTGGCCGCGCACGTCCAGCTGTCGGCGATGGCCGATACCAAGGCGAGCATCCTGATGGGTGCGACATTCGTGGTCTTCACCCTGACCATCGGGCAGATGGGCTCCGCGACGTTGCTTGCCTCGCCGTCGCTGATCGTGCTCGGCGTATTTTCCTTCGCCGCGACCGTGCTGTCGGTCATGGCGGTGATGCCCAAGATCAAGACGCCCAAGGGCCGCAATCCCAATTACCTGTTCTTCGGCGTGTTCAGCACCATCCCGGAGACGGAGTTCGTCGACAAGATGATCGATGTCATGCGCGACGAGGAAGCGACCTATCGCATCATGGCGCGCGACCTGTACCAGAATGGCCTCGTCCTGCAGAAGAAGAAATATTATTATTTAACAAGGGCATATCAGGCATTTCTGATCGGCATAATCCTCACCCTGGTGGCCTTCGTGCTGCAGGCCACGACTGGCTGGCCACATGGCTGACCGTCAGAGTAGCCCGTTGGCGCGGTACCAGGCGGCGGTCGCGGCGAGGCCATCGGGCGTCGCGATCCTCGGTTGCCATAATTGCGAGGGCGGGCGCTTGTCGGGGTCGATCGTCCAGTCGGGATGGCAGAAATAATCGACCCGGTCGGGGGTCAGCTTGGCTTTCCCGCCCCGCACCAGCCGGTCGCCGCGCGCGGCGAGCATCATCAGGCCATAAGGCAGGGGAATCGGCAGCACGCGCTTGCCGACCGCCGTGCCCAGCGCCCGCCCGAATGCCTTGTGCGTCCATCCGCCCGCCACGCCGTCATCGGCTTCGAGGATCAGGCGACCCGCGTCGCTTTGCGCCAGCACGAGCAGCAGCGCGGCAAGGTCGTCGACATGGATGACCGACAGTCGGCCCCGGCTCGGCAACAATGCCAGGCCGAAGCTGGCGAGCCGGAACATCTCGCGCATTTCCATATCGGCCGGGCCGTAAACCGCCGGCGGGCGGACCACGGTCCAGTCGCGATCCGACGCGACGACGCGCGCCTCGGCCTCGGCCTTGGACCAGCCATAGTCCGACAGCGCCGGCTCGCGTGCGGCGAGCGAGGAGACATGGACGAAGCGCCGGACGCCCGCGTCGCGCGCGGCCGCGAGCATGGCCTCGGTGCCGGCGATGTTGCCCGCGGCGAAACCGGCGCGGTCGGGCGCATTGACCACGCCCGCGACATGTATCACCGCATCGGCGCCAGCGATCAGCCGCGTCAGCGCCGCGCGGTCGTCGAGCGCGCCGTCGATCCAGCTCAGCTCCTCCCGGGCAGGCTGCGGCCGACGCGTCAGCGCGCGTATCTGGTGCCCCGCCGCCAGCGCCTGTTCGATCAACCGCGACCCGACAAAGCCGGTGCCGCCGGTCACCGCGATCACGCTCACAGCATCGCCATATGGCTGCGGTGGACCAGCGTGGCGCGCGGCGCATAGCCGAGGATCGCGGCGTGCTCGGCGCTACGCCGCCCGGCGATACGCGCGGCGTCGCCCGCGTCATATTCGGCAAGGCCACGCGCGATCGGCCGGCCGTCGGGGGCATGGATTGCGATCAGGTCGCCACGGCGGAACTCGCCCTCGACCCGCGTCGCCCCGGCGGCGAGCAGGCTCTTGCCGGCCGCCAGCGCGGCGACCGCGCCGGCGTCGACGGTGATCGCGCCGCGCGCCGTCAGTCGCCCGGCCAGCCACGCCTTGCGCGCGCGGGCCGCGCCGGTCGCGGCGAACACGGTGCCGCGCCCCGTCTCGGCGAAGCGTGCCAGCGGATGCTGGTGCTTGCCCGAGATGATCGCCAGCTGCACGCCCGCCGCCGTGGCGATCTTCGCCGCGCTGATCTTCGAGATCATCCCGCCCGACCCCATGCCCGAGGTCGAGCCGCCATCGGCCATCGCCTCGATCCCCGCGTCGATCCGCGCGACATGCTCGATCAACCGAGCTTGCGGGTGGCTGTTGGGGTTGGCGTCGTACAGGCCGTCGATATCGGACAGCAGGATCACGCCCTGCGCGCCCGCCGCCTGCGCGACGCGCGCGGCGAGCCGGTCATTGTCGCCGAAGCGGATTTCCTCGGTCGCGACGCTGTCATTCTCGTTGATCACCGGCACCACCCGCAGCGCGAGCAGCCGCGCCAGCGTCGCCGAGGCGTTGAGATAGCGGCGCCGATCCTCGAGATCATCGAGCGTGACGAGAATCTGCGCGGCGGTCAGATCCTCGGCCGCGAGCAGTTCCGCCCAGACCTGGCTCAACGCGATCTGGCCGGTCGCCGCGGCGGCCTGCGCGTCCTCGAGGCTGGCGCGCCCGCCCTTGGGCAGCTTCAGCCGACGCGCGCCGAGCGCGATCGCACCCGACGAGACGATCGCGATCTCCTGTCCGTCGCGGTGGCGGGCGGCGATATCGGCGACGAGGCTCGTCAGCCAGTCGCGGCGCACGGCGCCGTCCGGCCCGACCAGCAACGACGAGCCGACCTTGACGATCAGACGCGGGCAGGCGGCGGCGTCGAACATCCCCGTCAGACCGGAGACCACTCGATAGGCTCTTCGCCATCGGCATCGGTCACGGGCGCATCCTTGCCGGGGCCGATCGCCTCGATCAGCTTGTCGAGTACCCAGTCCACCCCGGTGCCGGCGGCGGCCGACAGCGGAATCACGTCCGTGCCGCTCGCCTCGGCCAGTTCGGCCGACAGCGCCTCGATCAGTTCGTCGTCGAGCATGTCGATCTTGTTGAGGCCGACGACGACCGGCTTGTCGGTTAGCCCGGCGCCATAGGCTTCGAGCTCGTTGCGCACGATGCGATAGCTTTCCGCGACATCGGCATCATTCGCGTCGACCAGATGCAGCAGCACCTGGCAGCGCTCGATATGCCCGAGGAACCGGTCGCCGATTCCGGCGCCGTCCGCCGCGCCCTCGATCAGGCCGGGAATATCGGCCACGACAAACTCGCGATTCTTGTGGCTGACCACGCCCAGCTGCGGCCGGGTGGTGGTGAAGGCATAGGCGCCGACCTTAGCCTGGGCATTGGTCACCGCGTTGATGAAGGTCGACTTGCCGGCATTGGGCAGTCCGACCAGCCCGGCATCGGCGAGCAGCTTCAGCCGCAGCCACACCCAGGCCTCCTGATAGGGCCAGCCGGTGCCGTGCTGGCGCGGTGTGCGGTTGGTCGAGGTCTTGTAGCTGGCATTGCCGCGCCCGCCGTCACCGCCGCGCAGGAACACCTCGCGCTGCCCCGCCACGGTGAAGTCGGCGAGCACTTCCTCCTTGTCCTCCGACAGGATCTGCGTGCCGACCGGCACCTTGATGACGAGATCCTCGCCGCCCGCGCCGGTCATGTTGGAGCCCGACCCGCCATGGCCGCGCGGCGCGCGGAAATGCTGCGTATAGCGGAAGTCGATCAGCGTATTGAGGCCGGCCACCGCCTCGAAGATGATGTCGCCGCCCTTGCCGCCATTGCCGCCATTGGGGCCGCCATATTCGATGAACTTCTCGCGCCGGAAGCTCACCGCGCCGGGCCCGCCGGCGCCCGAGCGGACGAAGATCTTGGCCTGGTCGAGGAAATGCATCTCAGCGCCCCCCCGCCGGCAGGCGCGAGCGGTTGTTGGCCAGCAACGCGTTGGTTGCCAGCGTCCGCGCCGCCTCGCGCGGCAGGCCCAGCGCCTTGGCCATCGGCCCGCCGAGCAGCGCGTCGCCCAGCGCCATCAGCACCAGCTGCAGCGTCTCTTGCTGCAAGGACATCGCCGCCTCGCCGTCATGATCCTGCGCCAGCTCGTCGACCAGCCGGTGGATCGCGTCGAGGATCGGGTCGAGCGCATCCTGGTTGCCCGTCAGGATCATCCAGCTCGCCATCGCGCCTGCGCCGCGCGCAAAGGCGTCGAACGTCATGTCGACCACCTCGCGCGGATTCTGGTCGCTGGCGCGCGCGCGCTTCGCCGCCTCGAGGATGCGTGCGGTGATGCTGTCGGCGAGATGCTTGATCAGCGCGCGCTGCAGGTCGGCCGCCGAGCCGAAATGATGCAGCAGATTGGCGTGCGTCCGCCCGATCCGCGCCGCCACCGCCTTCAACGTCACCGCTTGCGGCCCGACCTCGAGCAGCAGGTCGCGCGCCGCTTCGATCGCGGCATCGCGCGATTCTTCGGGGGACAGGCGTTTGCGGGGGGAAAGCATAAGCGAAACGGCAATTCTGAAATGTGGGTGAAAGCGGCCCTGTTCGGCGGTTTTGCCCCTGAAAGCAACCACGGGTGGCGGGGCCGGCTCAATCGCAATCGTGTTCCTGCGAAAGCAGGAACCCAGGATCACAGGCGATTCCCCCGCGGCTCTGGGTTCCAGCGTGCGCAGGAACACTGGCTATGTGCGTTTGGATCAGGCGGCGAGCCGGGCCATTCGGCATTCCCCGTCGTCGAGGTCCAGCACGAAGTCGATGCACGGCACTTCGCCGCCGCGCGCCAGCGCCGTGCGCTGCGCCACATTGCCGGTCGGGCGGAAGCCGAGCTTGGTCAGCACCCGGCCCGACGCCGGATTGTCGACGAAGTGCCCCGCCTTGAGCCGGCGCAGGCCCAGCGTGTGGCGCGCGGCGGCGACCACCGCGCGGCCCGCCTCGGTGGCATAGCCGCGGCCCCAGGCCGACGGCGTCAGCCAATAGCCGAACTCGTGTCCACCCTCGATCGCGCCCATGCCGATCCCGCCGATCAGGCGCGGATTGGCGCCCTTGTGCGCGAAGATCAGGCAGAAAATGTCCTTGGGCAGGCGCGGGCGCGTGATGAACGCCTCGGCATCGGCCACGGCATAAGGCCATGGCACCCTGGACAGGTTGCGGGTCACGCTCTCATGGCCGATCGCCGCCGCCAGTTGCGGGGCGTCTTCCAGCCAGGCCGGCCGCAGCGTCAATCTCGCGGTACGCGCGAACATATCTACTCTCCTCAACGCTTTCCGTGCCGCTGCCACGCCGACATGACGTGTTCGCGACAATGGGGTGGGGAGGGAGCAAGAAAAAAGGGAGCCGGGACGACCCGTCTCCCTTTTGCGGTCTTCGGATTGAAGACCCGGGTCGCCCTGGTGGGCAACCCGAACGGTTACCCGATTATTCGGCCGCGATGGCCGGCATGTCTACCGAACAGAACTTTCGGCCGAGCTTGCCCTCGTGGAACGCCACGCGGCCTTCGACGAGCGCGAACAGCGTATGGTCCTTGCCGATGCCGACATTGCGGCCCGGGTAGAACTTGGTCCCGCGCTGACGCACGAGAATGTTGCCCGCGAGCACGGCTTCGCCACCGAACTTCTTCACCCCAAGGCGACGACCGGCCGAATCACGACCGTTACGCGACGAACCGCCTGCTTTCTTATGTGCCATCTCGACTCTTCCTACTTACGCTTCGGCGGCCGCAGGGGCGGCGTCGCCCTCGCTGGCCTTGGCCTTGTTCGCCTTGGCCTTCTTCTCCTGAGCACCGATCGCGGTGATCTTCAGGATCGTGTGCAGCTGGCGATGGCCGTTACGACGACGATAATTGTGACGACGGCGCTTCTTGAAGATGATGACCTTGTCACCCTTCGCCTGCGCGATGATCTCGGCGGCGACAGTGAGGCCCTCGACCGACTTCAGTTCCGAACCCTCGCCCGCAAGCAGCACATCGCCGAGCGTGATCGACGCCCCGGCTTCGCCCTCGATCTTGTCGATGACGATCTTGTCTCCAGCGGCAACGCGATATTGCTTGCCGCCCGTGCGCACGATTGCGAACATGGCCCTCATCACTTTCCAAATGCATATGCCCGCCCGGGCAGGCCCGGCGGGAGAAGGGGCGTCGCTAAGGGCGGCGGCCGATTCTGTCAACCGCAAAGGCGTGACGGGGTGCATTGTGGCACGGCAGCAACAGGCGGGCGTTCAGCCTCACCGCCGATTATTGCCGCATCAAGATTACCGTCTGATCGGCGCGGACAATATCTTCGACGTCCATCCGACGCCCCCCGACGCTCTGAACGCCGCGGATCGCGACCATCGGGAGAAGGGGCCTCGCGCCCCTTTTTCTTTGCGCCCGAACGCGCTCGACCGTTGCGTTTTCGCCACGCTTTGCGCCCGCGCGGCCGCTTCGTGAAGTTTATGTTGCAATGCGGCGGCGAATATGGCGGAATTCGAATCGCACGATCACGGGCGAATTGCTCAAGACAAACGTGTCACTCCCGCGGCGTATTTCGTCGGATGTTAAGCGAAGTGGCTGGCGGCGCCGACCAGCAGAATAATGGCGCAAATCAGGAGAGATGTTTTTTGGAACGTTCGTCGACATCATGCGACGAGCGACGGGTGTCACGCACCAAAACCATTGAGATTTGGAATTTGGAGAATTTTATTACTTCAGTTTGAAAATCTAATCAAAATATCGGGGAGCGAATCCTGAGAGTCACCTTCCAGATGGGGACTCAGCATGCATCGACACTCAATCTCCGTACTCGCGTTGGCCATGGCGAGCCTCGCCGCGGCGCCTGCCTTTGCCAGCGATCCGCCCGAGACGGCGCCAGCGCCGATCGCGACGGATGAGACCGAGCCCGCGCCAATCGACGTCGTTGTTGTCGGCACCCGCCGTACCGACCGTACAGTAACCAATTCGGCGTCGCCGATCGACATCATCGGCTCCGCCGAACTCAACGGCCAACCCGCCGGCAATATGCTGGACGTGATCAAGAACATCATCCCATCCTTTTACGTGCCGCAGAACACCATCACCGACGCATCGACCTTCGTGCGCGCGCCGTCGTTGCGCGGCTTGCCGGCCAGCAATGTGCTCGTGATGATCAACGGCAAACGCTACAACCGATCGGCGCTGGTGCAGGTCGCCGGTGGCAGTGATACCGCTTTGTCGGCCGCGTCGCAGGGCGCGGACATCTCGTTGATACCGACGATCGCGGTCGGCAACCTTCAGGTGCTGCGCGACGGCGCGACCGCGCAATATGGCTCCGATGCGATCGCCGGCGTGCTAAACTACGGCCTCAAGGAAAAGACGGGCCTGGAACTGCAGGCCCGCTACGGGCAATATTACCAAAATGGTGACGGCAAGAGCTACCAGGTCGCAGGCGATGTCGGTCTTGGCGTCGGCGACATCGGTTTCATCAACATCGCCGGCGAATATAACCATGACGGCCAGACCAGCCGCGGCGTAACACGGCCATCCGCGGCTTATTTCGCGCAGCAATTTCCCGCGCTCGCTTCACAAATCCCCAACTATCCGCAGCCGGCGCAGATTTGGGGTTCATCGCCGGCGGAAAGCTACAAATTCTTCGTCAATGCCGCGATCGATGTCACAGAAAGCAGCAAATTCTATTTCTTCGCCAACTATGCGCATGTGAAGGCGACGGAGAGCTTCAACTATCGTCCTGTGCTCGACTGGACCTTTCCGACCGTCGGGGGCGGCACGAGCGGCGGCGGCGCAAACGCCTACTTCAAGAACATTTTCTATCTGACGCCGTGCCCGGCCGGTAACGCGACCTGCCCGGCGGGCGGCTTCGTCAAAGACGCCAACACCTTCAAATTTTCGTCGCTATATCCTGCCGGCTTCACGCCGCAATTCGTCGGCGTGACCGAGCAAATGTACGGCACGGCCGGCTATAAGGGCGACGCCGGTGGCCTGAAATATGACCTGTCGGGGTCGCTTGCCCGCAATACGCTCGATCTTTCGATGTACGGTTCGCTGAACGGTTCCTACGGACCGCTGACCCAGACCAGCTTCAAGTTCGGCAAACTCAAGCAGGAGGAACTGACCGCCAACCTCGATCTCAGCTATCCGCTGGAGATAGGTCTCGCGAGTCCCCTCACGATTTCGGGCGGCGCTGAATTCCGCAAGGAAACCTACACGCTCACCGCCGGTGACGTGCAATCCTATGGCGCGGGCCCTTATGCGGCGCCGCAGATGCTTTATTCGCTGGTATCGCCCGGGGTTTACACCCCGGCGGGCACTACCAGCGCGCAGTCGCCTGGCGCCAGCGGCTATGGCGGCACCAGCCCGGACGCGGCTGGCAAATGGAGCCAGACCAACTACGCCTTGTATCTCGATCTCGAAACTGATCTCGTCGAAGGTCTGAGCGTCGGCGCGGCGGGTCGGTACGAACATTACAACACGTTCGGTGGCTCGTGGGTTGGCAAGTTCAACGCGATCTACAAGGTCGCCGACGCGATCTCGATCCGCGGCACCATCGGCAACGGTTTCCACGCGCCGTCGCCGGGCCAATCGCACACCTCGATCCTGACGACCGCCTTCCAGAACGGTGTTCAAACGCAGACCGGCACTTATCCCGTCGACAGTCCGATCTCCCAATATTTCGGGTCGAAGACCCTTACGCCGGAGAAGTCGACCAACTACGGCTTCGGCGTCATCCTCTCGCCCGCCAAGGCGCTGACGCTGACGGTCGACGCCTACCGTATCGACGTCCGCAACCGGATTGGCGTATCGCAAACGTACAATGTGCTGGCCGGCGATGTTGCAAAGCAGCCGGCGCTCGCGGCGGTGGGGGTCGGGGGAGCGGTGCAATATTTTACCAATGCGTTCAGCACGCGCACCGAGGGCATCGACGTGGTTGCTACGTACCGCATCACGCTCAGCGAAGCGCTGCTCAACTTTACGCTCGCCTATAACTACAACAAGAGCAAGGCGACGAAATACGATCCTGCGGTGATCAGCGCCGAGCAGGTCACCGATATCGCGCATGCCGCGCCGAACCATCGCGCCGTCTTTACCACCAACTGGTCGCTCGGCAATTTGAGCATCAACGCTCGTGAGAATTTCTATAGCTGGTGGACGGCCGAGGTAAGCTATGGCGGCGGGCAGCATTTCGGATCGAAATTCGTGACCGATCTCGATGTGAGCTACACCTTCGCGGACCATTATACGGTAACGGTGGGCGCCCAGAATCTGCTCGACGAACGCCCCGACCGACTCAACGCGGCGTCGGGCGCGATATACGCCCTAGGGGGCGGGGCCGACAACGCTGGCGAGCTCTATCCGAGCAGCGGTGGACCGTTCGGTCTCAATGGCGGTCTCTGGTACGTCCGCCTGCGCGTAAAATATTGAGGATAGCACGTGCCGGGGGGCGTCCCCACACCCTTGGACTTTGGCGCCAATTTTGACATCAAAGGGGCGTCCAACCTGCCGGTCGGACGCCCTTACGTCATATCATTACCACCAACTCAGTGCCGGTGCTCGCGCCGCAACTGGTACCGCCCGTCGGTGAAATCGTTGAACAGGCCCGAGATTGCCGGATGGTCGATCGGCTCGTCGCTGTCATCGGCCACCAGGTTCTGCTGGCTGACATAGGCGACGTAGCTCGACTCCATATTCTCGGCCAGCAGGTGGTAGAAAGGCTGGTCCTTGGCCGGGCGGATCCCTTCCGGGATCGCCTCATACCATTCGTCGCTGTTCGCGAAGATCGGGTCAACGTCGAAGATCACCCCGCGAAAGTCGAACATGCGGTGACGCACGACGTCTCCGATCGCGAAGCGCGCATGCGATACCGGCGGCATCGGCACCGTCGAATCGGTGGGTATCGAGGGAATGTGGCTGCGGGACATGGCGCTAATCTAATGAGTGTTTTGCGCCGCACAACCCGCATGGTGCGCACGGCGCTTGTCTGTGTCTCGCCTTTGCGTTAGAGGCCCGCGCTCATTCGATCCGCAACCCCGTCATCCTGACGCGGGCTGCCGCAAAACCCCCTCGCGGAGAGGTGCCAGAGTGGTCGATTGGGACGGTCTCGAAAACCGTTGTGCCTTTACGGGTACCGTGGGTTCGAATCCCACCCTCTCCGCCATGGGGCCCTCCACACAGGTCCCCGCTGGTCCATCGGGATCGACTTTTTCTTCCTGAATACTGATACTTAGACGACCGGGTCGGCCTCGGCCGTCCGTGCCCGTCCATGCCCATCCAACGAATCGGAGGGCGGAAAAAGAGGTACCGGCGGTCGAAAAACGAGGTATCTCAGGAGACCGAGCGATGCTCACCGATGCGAAGGTCCGCAATGCCAAGCCGCGGCCGAAACCCTACAAGCTTTTCGACACCAATCGCCTCTTCCTGCTCGTCGCGCCCGGCGGTGGCAAGCTCTGGCGCTGGAACTATACGTTCGACGCAAAGCACAAGACGATGGCGTTCGGTGCCTATCCGCTCGTCTCTCTCGCCGATGCGCGCGCCAAAGGCGACGACGCCTACACCATTCTGTGCGAAGGGCGCGATCCGATCGTCGCGAAGAAGCTCAGGATCGAAGCGAATCTCGAGGCATCGCGCCAGACCTTCGAACGCGTGGCGCGCGAATGGCACGAGAACGTAAAATCGCAATGGGCCAAGCGACACGCCAATGACGTCATGCGCAGCCTGGAACGGGATGTCTTCCCTGCGATCGGCGATCTGCCGATCGCCGAACTCATGCCGCCCCTTATCCTGGCGGCCTTGCGCGAGATCGAGGCACGGGGCTCGGTCGAGACGGCCAAGCGGGTTCTGCAGCGGATATCCGGCGTTTTTGGGTTCGCGATCGCCGAAGGTAAGGTGAATACCGACCCATCCGAGCGGCTCGGCGAAGCGCTCAAGCCTTTGCGGCGCGGGCGGCAACCGGCCATTACTGACCTGGCGCCGCTCAGGGTGATGATCCGCACCGCCGAAGAAGAGGATGCGCGACCCTTCACGCGGCTCGCCCTTCGCTTCCTTGCCCTGACCGCAGTCCGGCCGAACCAGTTGCGCGGCGCGGAGTGGCACGAGTTCGAAAACCTCAATGATCCCTTGCCGCTTTGGCGGATTCCCGCGGCCCGCATGAAGGGCGATCTCGATCGCAAGGAAGAGGCTGGCGGTGATCATCTCGTGCCGCTCACACCGCAAGCGATTGCGGTCCTCAGGGCACTGTGGCCGCTCTCGGGCGAGGGTACGCTGGTTTTTCCAAGCGCACGGCACCTGCATCAGCCGATGAGCGAGAACGCGCTCGGTTACCTGCTTAACCGTGCCGGCTATCACGGACATCATGTGCCGCACGGGTTCCGCGCGGCTTTCTCGACAATCATGAACGAGTGGGCCGAGCGCCACGGCAAGGAAGGCGACCGGGCGATCATCGACCTGATGCTCGCCCATGTGCCGAAGGGAAAGGTCGAAGGTCCCTATAATCGTGCCGCCTATATGCCGCGACGCCGCGAACTCGCCGGGATCTGGGCGGACATCCTGTGTGAAGGGTTTCCCGATCCGTTCCTGCTGGTGCAGCGTCCGGCCCAGCCGATCGCCGCGATCCGCTCTCGGCGGTTCAAGCCGCTGCCGGTCGGGGCAGCGTTCCGGTTCCCGGTCCGATGCCGGGCTGGCTCGTAGGAGGCACCGGCCAGCTCATGGTTCTGACGAGCGAGCCGCCCTTTCGGACAAGTCCTGCCGAGGATCGTAAAATTTGCCGCTCTGGCGCACGATCGTCATGTGGCAAACCGAGGCCTTGCCATCGATAATTGGCATCGGTGGCGGGCCGGTGCCGCTCTCTCCAACTCCCGGTTCGGTCCGTCACCAACACGTCTAACCGGAGTGACGACACCATGCCGCACCTCGCAGTCGATGCACCACGACTGCAATCGAGATCAGCACTGCCGATCGAGCCGATCAGCATGCGCATTCCCGACGCCTGCCGCTACACAGGCATCAGCCGAAGCACTCTCTACGTCCTTATCGCCAAGGGTCAGGTCGAGATCATCAAGCTGGGCTCGCCGACGCTGGTCATCACCGAGAGCCTGCGGAAGCTGATTGCTGAGCGACGGCGGCGCCCTCGCAACCAAGTGGCGTCGAAGGCATGAGCATGCACCCCGAACTGGTCCGTGCGATTGTCACAGCTTGCCTGGACCTCTCCGCCAGCGGCTGATCCTCCCAGATCCCGACTCTGAACGAGTCTCGGCCATGGAATCCGGTTGCGATCGAGGAGCGGCGACACTCACTCGACCTCATCGAGAACCGAAATGAGCGCTGGCCATCAAGGTCCGAAGCCGCAATACAACATGCTCTATAAGCGAATCGGAGGTGGGCATGCGATATCAGGCATTGGGAAAATCCGGTCTCCAGGTGTCATCTCTGTGCCTAGGCTGCATGTCGTTCGGAAAGATTGATCGCGGAGCGCATACCTGGACCCTGGACCTCTGCGGTACTCGGGAAATGGTCACGCGGGCGGTTGAGCTCGGTATCAATTTCTTCGACACGGCCAATGTCTATTCGGCCGGTTCCTCGGAAGAAATCCTCGGCCAGGTGCTTGGCGAGATCGGCCGACGTGACGAGTTCGTTGTCGCAACCAAATGTCACGGCCCCTGGGGGGCGGGGCCCAACCAGGGCGGCCTCTCTCGCAAGGCAATCTTTCAGGCGATCGACGACAGCCTCGCTCGTTTACGCATGGACTATGTCGATCTCTATCAGATTCATCGTCTCGACAAGGGCACGCCCGTGGAGGAGACGCTCGAGGCGCTCGACGACCTCGTGAAGGCCGGCAAGGTCCGCTATATCGGCGCGTCGTCCATGCCAGCCTGGCGGTTCATGCAGGCTATCTCGATCCAGGACGCCAATGGCTGGGCGCGTTTCATCTCCATGCAAAACCACCTGAACCTGCTTTATCGCGAGGAGGAGCGTGAGATGATGCCGCTCTGCCGCGATCAAGGCGTCGGCATGATCCCCTGGAGTCCGATGGCGCGCGGGCGTCTCGCACGGCCCTGGGGCGCTGTTACGGAGCGGCTCGAGACCGACAAGTTTGGCGCGGGCCTTTATGCCAAGGAAGAAGCGTCCAATCACGCGATCATCGATGCGGTCGGCGTGGTCGCCGACCAGCGAGGCGTCAACCGCGCCAGAGTTGCGCTGGCCTGGGTCGCCCAGCAGGACGGTGTTGTCGCGCCGATTGTTGGTGCCACGAGAGTCGAGCAGCTCAACGATGCCGCTGCGGCGGTCGATCTCGTGCTCAGTCCGGATGAATGCGCGCTGCTGGAAGCGCCTTATTCGCCGCGCGACGTGTCTGGACACTGAGGACCGCCTCGACCCAGCGCGCAATCTTCAGGAGAGATGCGTCTGCGTGGCGCCGTCCGATCAGCTGGATTCCGACCGGAAGGCCTCGCGATCCGCTGAGGCCGGGGATAGTGATGGCCGGTGCATGCAGCATGGTCCAGGGCATGGCGAAGGTCGCGTCGCCCGTACTGGCGAACCCCTGCGGCGCTTCGCCCGGCGCGCTAAGCGTCATTATCACGTCGGCGCCACCAAGTAAGCCATCGAGATCGAGACGCGCTCCTTCGAGTATCGCAACGGCCTGTCCATAGCGGCCGGATCGGCCGGCCTCACCGCGTGCCAGGAATGCGTGCATTTGCCCACTGAGGTGCTCGGGTGCGGTACGCAACTCCTGGCGAAAGGCCCGGCGTGCCTCTGTAGCAATGACGACGGCTCCCGCCGCGATCACCTCGGCGCATGCGAAGGGCAAGGGGCTTTCCAAAAGCGTGCCGCCCGCCTGCGATATCAATGCTGCAGCGTTCTCCAGCGCCTGACGTCCGTCGTGTTCCGCGACCCGCCACATGTCGGTTCGGCACAGGAGGATTCGAGCCGGTGCCGACGCGAAGTTCTCGTCAAGATCGGGATGCTCGCCGATGGCCGCGGCAGCGAGTGCCACATCGTCTACGCATCGCCCGAACAGTCCGATCGTGTCGACGGATTCGGAGAAAGGTTTGAGTCCGGCGCGGTTGATGCGACCGAAGGTGGGTTTATAGCCGACAACCCCGCAAAAGGACGCAGGCCGGATGATCGACCCCGCCGTCTGCGTGCCCAGCGCCACCGGGATCATGCCGGCGGCCACGGCCGCGGCGGATCCGCTCGACGACCCGCCGGGTGTATGACCCAAGGCGCGCGGATTGCGTGTTCGGCTGGGCAGTCCGCCGGCAAACTCGCAGGTGACCGTCTTCCCGAGGATGATCCCGCCGGCATCGCGAATCGCGGCTACCGCTGCGGCATCCGCGCATGGCCGATGGCCTTCATAGATTGGCGAGCCATAGGTGGTCGGCATGTCCCCCGTATCGAGTACGTCCTTGATGCCGAACGGGATGCCGTGAAGCGGTCCCTTTTCGGCCCGCCCGTCCGCCATGCGCGCGGCGGCAAGCGCGGCGTCGGGATCGAGCCAGGCCCAAGCCTGCACATCAGCCTCCAGTTTGGCGATCCGATCAAGGCAGTCCCGGACTGCTGCCTCTGCGGACAGGCTGTCACCTTGAAGCGCGTCGAGCAGGGCTCGCATAGTACCGGGAACGGCCATCAGGCCGGACCGTCGGCCGGCGGCGGGAAGTGGTTTGTCCAATGCTCTGCAATTTCGGCCCCGGTGGCGATCCACACCCGGTCGTGCCGCCGTACATGCTCCAGGAAGCGCACCAATCCAGCTGCGCGGGCAGGACGCCCGATGATCCTGTCGTGCAGGGACACGGTCATCATCTTCGGTTGCGTCGCGCCTTCCGCGTAGAGGAGGTCGAATGCGTCGCGCATGTAGATGAAGAAGTCCTCGCCGTTCACCCAGTCGCCCCCGATGCCGAAGCGCAGATCGTTCGTCTCGAACGAATAGGGTACGCACAGATGCTGTCGGCCGTCGACCTGAGTCCAGTAAGGCAGCTCGTCATTCAGGCAATCGCGGTCATAGCGAAACCCCCCATGCTCAACCAGCAAGCGCCGTGTATTGACGCCCCCGGCGCGGCCCGAAAGCCAGCCGATGGGGCGCTGCCCGGTGACGCGCTCCAGCGTTTCGACGGACTTGGCGATATAGGCGCGCTCTTCGGCCTCGCTCATCCGTGAATGGTCGATCCAGCGATAGCCATGGCCGACGATCTCGTGGCCGTCCGCCACCGCGGCGCGAGCCAGGTCGGGGTTGCGCTCGACCGCCATGCCGCTCGCCAGCAAGCAGCCGCGGATGTCGAAGTCACGCAGGATGCGCAGCACACGCCAGGCGCCGACGCGGCTGCCGTATTCGAAGATGGCATCGACAGTGGGGACGCGCATTCCCGGGACCGGCGGCATACCGCAATCGTTGAGGGCGCCTTCCGAGGTAGCATCGCCATGCAGCACATTGGTCTCGGCGCCGCATTCATAGTTGAGCGCGATCTGCAGCGCGATCCGCGCGTCGCCGGGCCAACGCGGATGTGGTGGCGTCCGGCCAAAACCGATCATGTCGCGTGGATAATCGTCTATCTCCGTGCCGATCAGCGTCATCCCCTGTTCTCCAAGCGAGCAAATCCCGCCGTGTGCGTTCAATCAAGCAGGGCGACAAGGACTTCGCGCGGACCGGTGAAGGTCTCGCGGCCATGCAAAACCTGGAGATTGTCGAGGATCATGATGTCGCCATCGTGCCACTGCCAGCGCATCTCGATCTCGTCGAGGATCGCGCGGATTGTCTCGGCCTCTGTCGGCTCGAGCGGTTCGCCATTGTCAAGGAACTGGCCCGAAGGCCGTTTGGCGCCAGCGGGCGTGACGCTGGTGTTCGATCCCCATTTGCCGTCGGCACCGCGATTGGCATGCAGGTTGTTGCGGTAGAAGCACTCACCCGTCTTGGGATGGATCGTGAACGGCTCACTGACGTCCAGCAGCGTCAAGCTACCGTCGTCATTCCAGAAGAATTCCATGCCAAACTCACGGCACTTCCTTTCGACTTCGGACGGATCGTCGGTGAAGAAGGCTGCATCCCAACCGACCTTCTCGTGCGTGTCGAACTTGGCCGCATCGCTGTTGCTGCCTTTGGGCGCATAATTGCGGATGATGTGCACCTTGTGCCGCTCCAGCTTCTCGCGCAGCGGCGCCGGAATGCGGTGCAGGAATTCGCGCGCACTGCCGATCGTTGTCGCGCCGCCAGTCTTGGATGTCTGCCGGCTGAAGAAGGCGATGCGCGGCGGATAGCTCTTCATATAGGCCATCTCGCTATGAAGGATGATCTTGAAATCCTCGGCCATGCGTGTCGATTCGAGCACCTTGCCGGTTACCTTCTGACGTGGAGACATCCCGGCGGCGTAACCGCTGTCGTAGGCAGGGAAAAGGCCGATTAACCGATCGAAATCCGCCACGGTCACGACAGGAAATCCGCGCATCACAATGCCGCCATGCTCTAGGATGAGCCGATCGAAGACCGCACGCCTCGCGCCTATCCAGGCGATGAGGGCGTCGATCGACAGGGCTTGGGATTCGTCGTGCTGGATGAACAGAGGCGGGCCGCCATTGGCCGGAGCGAAGCAGCGCGCGATCGGCTCAAGGGCAGTCACCGGCACCGGCACTAGCGCCTCGGTGGGGTCGACGATGTGAGGCTTGTCTTCGACTTCCAACATTGGCGGACCTTTCGCTCTTCATCCTCCGGATAGCGGGCTGCGCCAAGCTTGCGATTCTGAGTGCGCGCCTTTAGGGCTAACTCTTTTCATGCGGTCCCGCAAGTGGCCGGGTTTGGCAGATTGAGTGACGCGTCAATATCTGACTCGCGTAATTAATGGTTGCATGTGATTTTGACATCCTTAGGTTGCGCCTACTGCGGCGTCGCCGCCCCCGCATCATCATCGGCGAGGAATGCAGTGACGGACGATCCGGGCAATGTGATCGATGGACGCGAAGTGCCTTCGCTGTCGCCTGACCGTCACGACGTCTACGCGCCGGCGACAGGCCGCAAATGCGGGACGGTCGCCCGGTCGAACGCCGATGACATCGATCTTGCGGTACGCTCGGCGGCGGCCGCCCAGCCGGCCTGGGCGGGCTTGCGCCCGATGGAGCGCGGCCGGGTCCTGCTCAGGATTGCCGCTTTCATCCGCGACCAGGCCGAGGCACTGGCGGCGCGTGAGCAGCGCGAGACGGGCAAGCTGGCTCACAACGTGCCCAACGAAATCCGTTCCGCTGCCGGCTATTTCGAGTTCTATGCAGGCCTTTGCAACGTCCCCCAAGGTGAGCAGATCGACCTTGGCGAAGGGTTTCACTGCTACACCCGCCACGAGCCTTTTGGCGTCGTCGGCATCATCACGCCGTGGAACGGCCCGCTCGGCCAGCTTGCCCGGGGACTCGCGCCTGCACTGGCCGTCGGCAATGCCGTTGTCGCCAAGCCGTCGGAATATACGTCCGGTACGACATTGATGCTGGCGAAGGCGGCGGTCGAGGTCTGCGGCCTGCCGCCGGGGGTTTTCAATGCGGTGACAGGCCTCGGTGCCGAGGCGGGAGCCGCCCTTGTCTCGCACCCGCTCGTGCGCAAGGTTGCCTTTACCGGAGGCGTGCGCGCAGGCCGCGAGATCGGACGGATCGCAGCACAACGGATCATTCCGCTGACGCTTGAACTGGGCGGCAAGTCGCCGAACATCGTCTTCGAGGATGCGGACTTCAGCGCCGCGGTCCCTGGATCGCTTCGCGCGATCGCGATGAACGCGGGCCAGGTCTGTTCGGCGGGTTCGAGACTGCTTGTTCAGCGTTCGATCTACGATCGCTTTGTGGCGGCTCTGGCCGATGCCGCCGCAGCGTATAAGTCCGGCCCTGGCCCGGATTGCATGTTGGGCGCGATTGCGACCCGTGCCCAATATGAACGCATACGCAGCTTCTTCGCGGTTGCCGAAGCCGATGGGGCGCGTCTGGCCGCCGGCGGGCCGGAGGTCCGGCGCAGGGAATGGGGGGAGGGCTGGTACGTCCCGCTCACCATCTACGCCGATGTCTCAAATGATATGCGGATTGCGCGCGAGGAGATATTCGGCCCGATCCTTTCGGTGATCGCTTTCGAAACCGAAGACGAGGCAATCTCTATCGCCAACGACACCGACTACGGACTCTCATCGGGTATCTGGACGAGGGATTTGTCGCGTGCCCACCGCGTTGCGGCGCGGCTGCAGGCAGGTTCGGTGGGAATCAACGACTATTCGTCGGGCGACATCGAAATGCCTTTCGGGGGTTTCAAGGCAAGTGGCTTCGGACGCGAAAAGGGCCTCGAGGCGCTGAAGCACTATACGCAAACCAAGGCGGTGCGCATCAAGCTGAGTCCCGCATGAGGGCGGCGTCGCGGCCCGGCGTCCGAGGGAGAAGCCATGCGAACCGAATATGACTTCATAATCGTCGGGGCAGGGTCGGCCGGCGCCGTCATCGCCAATCGCCTGACCGCATCTGGCAAGTATCAGGTCCTGCTGATCGAGGCCGGCAAGCACGACGACAATTTCTGGATGAAGGTCCCTCTCGGAATCGTGCGCGTGCTCGGTCATGGTGGCTACGCCTGGTATGATCCGACACTGGAATCACAAAGTTTCGCCGGCCGCTCGATTCCTATGATCCAGGGCAAGACACTGGGCGGCGGGAGCTCGATCAATGGCATGCTCTATGTGCGTGGCCAGAAACAGGATTATGATGGCTGGCGCGATGCTGGCTGCACCGGCTGGGGCTGGGAGGAGGTCCTGCCCTATTTCAAGAAATCGGAGTGTTTGGCGCGGGACGGCGACGATGCCTTTCATGGCCGCGACGGCGAGCTGAAGCTGAGCTGGATGGATGACCTGCCTTTGTCCTCGCGCCAGGCGATGGCGGCGGTGCAGGAGTATGGTATCCCCTTCAATGAGGATGTGAACAGCGGCCACCAGGACGGTGTGGGCTATCTCCTGGCCACCATTTACCGCGGGCGCCGGCAGTCGACGGCGCGCGCCTTCCTTCACCCCGTGCGCCGCCAACGGAACAATCTCACCATCCTCACCGAGAGCCACGTTCAGCGCATCAGGTTCGAGAATAACCGTGCGGTCGCGGTGAGGGCCTCGCTGCCGGAGGGGATGCGCGAACTGCGCGCGACGCGAGAAATCATCATTTCGGCAGGTGCGATCGGATCGCCTCACATCTTGCAGCATTCCGGGATCGGGGACGCGGCCCATCTGCGCTCGATCGGGATCGAGCCGCTGGTTGACCTGCCGCAAGTAGGTAAAAACTTGCAGGATCATCTATCGGCAAACCTGAAATTCGCCGTCTCGCGCAAGGGCTACAGCCTCAATGCGATGCTGGGCTCGCTTCCCCGCATGGCGCTTGAAATGGTGCGGTGGCTGATGACGGGCCGCGGCATCCTGGCAAGCGGCACCTCGCACTTCCACGCCTTCATGGCCTCGTCCGAGGGACTGGAACGCCCGGACCTCCAGCTGGCGATGCGGCCCTACACAATGGGTCATGATAATCGGGGCCGGCCTGTGCCCGATCGTTTCCCTGCGATCACCTTGGCAGCGCTGCAGACCCGGCCGTTCAGCCGGGGCAATGTGCGGATTCAGTCCAACGATCCGACACACCGCGCGCGGGTCGATATGAACTACTTCTCCGATCCGCGCGATATCGAGATCATGGCCGGCGGCGTGCGCCAGATCCGGCAGATCGCCACCATGCCGGCACTGAGGGAGATCGTGACGGGCGAACTTGCTCCCAGTCTCGGCGTGACCAGCGATGCAGACCTGGAAGCCTATCTGCGCGCCAATGCGAACACGATCGCCCATCCGGTCGGCACCGTGAGAATGGGTTCCGATGATGCGGCACCGCTGACGCCGCGGCTGCAGGTCCGCGGCGTTGACGGTCTGCGGGTCGCGGATGCCTCCGTCATGCCGCAGATCACGTCCGGCAACACCAATGCTCCCACGATCATGATCGGGGAGAAGGCCGCCGATCTGATTCATGCTGACGCTGTTCGCTGATCGCCCTCAAGCGGGCGCGATTCGGGTGTCGACGATGTCGAGAGCCTGCGCCACTTCCCCTGCACGCACTTCGGCGAACCTGCGGATCGACGGGTCGGCAATGATGAGGAATTCGCCGCGCTCAATGCCTTCGAGGCAGAGCGAGGCGGTGAGGCCCGGGTCCTGGCCCTGTGCCATGAACGCCTTCGCCTTTTCGAACTGCTCGGGCGGGAGCGCGGATGCGCCCCCGTAATCGTCCTGCCGGTGCGCCCTCGAGTTGTAGAGATTGGTATCGACCATGCCGGGGCACAGAATCGAGACCCCCACGCCGGCATCCCGCCAGTCCCTTCGGGCCGCGTCGGCCAAGGCCATGATCGCATGCTTAGTCGCCGTATAGGCCCCGGCGGCACCCACAGTCGGCAACCCGAGCGAATGTTCGGATCCGGTCAATGTAAGGTGGGCGGGCCCGCCGGCAGCGGCAGTTGCCTCGAGGAAAGGCGCGAAGACCTGGATGGTTGCGAAGGTGCCGCGCACATTGACGTCGAGCAGCCAGTCGAACTCGCTTGGATCGGTGGCCGCCAGGCTTCCCGAAATGCACACGCCGGCATTGGCGAACACATAGCTTATCGGACCGAGTTGGCGTGAGACGGCCTCGGCGAGTCCTGCCAGTTCGTCGCGCTTCGTAATGTCGCAGCGATAACCACGCGCATTGTCGCCCAGCGCGCGTGCGGTAGCTTCGGCCTGTGCCCCCGAGATGTCCGCCACTGCAACCTTGGCGCTGCGTCTGACAAGCGCTTCCCCGATCGCCCTCCCAATGCCACTCGCTCCGCCGGTGACCACTGCGACCTTGTCCTTGAACATCCTGACCTCTCGTGCTGATTCCTTTAGCTCAATAGCAGAACTCGCGATGTCGCGTCACCTCTGCACGCTTCGCATCGCGCCACAAAATGAACCGTCGAGCGCCTTGCGCATAAATTGGTAGTGTGACATTTACTGACTCGTCAGGTAAAGTGTGTATGCCTGGAACGCTCTGGATGCTGGACTGGAAAGGATGCTGGCTTGCGAGAGGTCGCGATCGTTGGCGTGGGTCAGGTGGACTTCGGGGCACTGGCGGCAAGCCGGCAGCCGGTCCATGCGATCACCCTGGGCGCGCAGGCTCTGAGCCAGGCGCTCGAAGACGCCGGTCTCGATCGCGCTTCAGTCGACGGCCTCGTCACCTGCCGCCTTCCCTATGACGCTTCGGCCAATGCACTTGGCATAAGATCACCGAACCTTATCAATGGACTCGAGGGCTCCGGCCGGATGAGCGGCGTCGCGGTGCAATATGCCGCCGCGATGATCGCAACGGGCCAGGCGGAGACGGTCGCCTGCGTCTACGGTAATGATGGCCGGTCCATGGGAATGACCTATGGGGGTGAGGCCGCGGTCTCCTATGGCGCGCGGTTGGCGCAGCTGCAGGGCATGGCCTCGGTGGGAGCCTCGGCGGCAATGATGTTCCGGCGCTACCAGAACCTCTACAGCGCCCCGGACGACGCGCTCGCGCCCTTCGCCATCAACAACCGGCGAAATGCTGCACTCAATCCGGTCGCGGTGATGCGCAAGCCCATTACGCGCGAAGATTATTTGAACAGTCGCCTCGTCGCCGCACCGCTCCGGCTGTTCGACTATTGCCTCATCAATGACGGCGGCGTTGCCCTCATCCTGACGACGCTCGAGCGCGCGCGCGACCTTCGCAAGCGCCCCATCCGTATCGCGGCCAGCGCGGCGAAGGCGGAAGTGCAGGATCATTACTGGAGCCCCGACTTTTTCTATGCGACGGCGCAGGACGTGGCAGGTCGCCTTCGTGAGAAGTGCGGCGTGACGCCGACCGATGTCGACGTGCTCCAGGCCTATGACAATTTCACGCCCATCATTCTGTTCAGCGTCGAGGGCTTCGGTTTCGCGCCGCGTGGCGAGGGCTGGGCATGGGCGAGCGAGGACCGAATCGGTCTTGCCGGAGAGACCCCGATCAACACCGCTGGCGGGCATACCGGCGAGGCGTACATGCAGGGCTGGGCTCACCATGTGGAAGCCGTGCGCCAGTTGCGCGGCGAAGCTGGCGAACGACAGGTGAAGGACGCCAATATCGCGCAATACGTCTGCGTATCGCCGATCGTGACCTCGCACGTCCTGGTAGGGGATTGAGATGGCGGACCTGACGCAACTGCGAGCGATGATGCCTCCTCTCGAGGATTGGAACCGGCCTTTCTGGGAGGGAACGCGCCAGTATGAATTCCGCCTGCAATATGGCCAGGACGGGATCGCGCGCTTTCCGGGCCGTCCGTCGGACACGCTCGATCCCGGCTCACCGCTGGAGTGGCGGGCGGCGAGCGGAAGGGGGCGTCTCTGGTCGTGGACAGTGATGCACCAGAACTATCTGCCGGCCTACGCCGACGAGATTCCCTATCCGGTTGGCCTGATCCAACTGGACGAAGGCCCGCTCGTCGTCTCGCTACTGAGGGGCGATGTCGCCGCGTTGGAATGCGACACTCCGATGAAGGTCGTCTTCGAAAAGGTCGATGATGAATGGGTCCTGCCAAGGTTCGAACGGGCATGAGTACGGGGGCCGACATCGCACGGGAGGCTGGTCACGACTCGTGGCAGGCACCCGCGTCGGGGCCGCTCAGCGGCCAGCGCGTCCTTGATCTCACCCGCTCGCTTTCCGGGCCGTTTGCGACGCAGATCCTGGCCGATCTCGGTGCGACGGTGATAAAGGTCGAGGAGGTTGCAGCCGGCGATTCCACCCGAAATGGCGGCCCCTTCCACGCCTCGGACGTCGAACACGCCCACTCCGGCTATTTTCACAGTGTCAATCGCAACAAGCGCGGAATCGCCATCGACCTCAAGACGGCCGAGGGGAAGGCGCTCATTCTCCGGCTGGTCGACGAGTGCGACATCGTCGTGGAGAATTTCCGCGTCGGCGTCATGGAGAAGCTCGGCCTTGGCTATGAGGTTCTGTGCGAACGCAATCCGCGCCTGATTTATGCCGCGATCCGCGGCTTCGGCGATCCGCGCTCGGGTCGCAGCGACTATGTGAACTGGCCGGCCTTTGATGTTGTTGCGCAGGCTATGGGCGGAATTTGCGGTGTGACCGGTGCGGAAGGTGGCGAACCGACCAAGGTCGGGCCGGGCATAGGTGACATTGTTCCCGGCATGTACCTGTCCATCGGTATCCTCGCTGCAGTGATAGAGCGGCAGCGCACGAACCAGGGCCAGTTCGTTGACGTCGCCATGACCGACGCCATCCTCGCGATAACGGAGCGTATCGTCTACCAGAGGTCGTTCGGCGACAAGCTGGCCGGCCTGGTCGGCAACCACCAGCCTTACGCCGTTCCTTTCGGCCTGTTCCCGGCAAAGGACGGATCGATCGCGATCTGCGCGCCGCAGGATCATTTTTTCCGCGATCTCGCAATCGGGCTCGATGCGCCAGAGCTACTCCAGGAGCCGCGCTATGCCACGCTGCAGCTGCGGAGCGCCGCGCGCGAAGAATTGATCGAGAAGATTTCTGGATTGACCCGCAATTTCACGAAAGCCGAACTGCGCGAGCGGCTCGGCGGCAAGATCCCCTTGGGTCCGGTCTATACGATGGCCGACATTGAGGCCGACGAGCATTTCAGGGTGCGCAATATGCTGCCCGAGCTCGACCTGCCGGGCGTGGAGAAGCCTCTTGCCGTGGCTGGGTCGCCGATCCGCATGTCCGGCACGCCTGAGCAGACCTATCGGCGCGGGCCGTCGATCGGGGAGGATACCGACGCCATCCTGGAGGCCGTGGGCTATTCGGCCAACGAACGCGCACGCCTGCGCGCCGAAGGGGTCGTGCGGTGACAACCTCCGCCCAAGGTTCCATGTACTCTGAAAGGATCACCATGTCTGTTGCCACATTGCCCGCCGAGATCGACGATCGTAACAAGTGGCGCGCGAAAAGCCCCGGCCATAACGGCTGGGTACGGTCGCCGCGACCGGGCGCCGATTCCAAATATCTGATCATCTCAGTCGATTCCCACATTACCCCGCCACCGACCCTGATCAGCAGCCGGATCGAGGAGAAGTATAAGGAAAAGCTGCCGCGCGCCGAAAAGCGCGATGACGGCCTTTATATGATCGTGGATGGTATGAGGCCGTTCCGCGTCGTCCAGTCGTCGCTTGAGGGCGAGGACGCGTATCGTGCGAAGGCGGGTGTGGTGGGTGAGGATCCCACGGAAGCCATCGAGACCCGGATGGCCGACATGGACTTCGACGGTATCGATGCCGAGGTCGTCTTTCCCAACGGCCCGGCCTTGATGGCCTATTTCACCAAGGATTCCGGGTTCGCCCAGGCGCAATTTCGTATCTACAATGACTGGGCGGCGGAGCTTAACGCGCGCTGGGGACAGCGTATGAAGATCGCCGCTTGTGTCTCCACCAGCGACGTCGATTCCGCGGTCGCCGAGGTTGAGCGCGCCGCGAAGCTCGGTATGACGATTCTGTCGCTGCCGACTCAACCGGTCCCCGGCCTCGAGGAGTCCACCCAGATCTACAATCATGCCCGGTTCGATCCGCTGTGGGCTGCGATCCAGGACACCGGCATGGCGATCGCGATGCACGTCGCGACCGGCGGTGATCCCCGCAAGGCGCGGGGGCCCGGCGGCGCGATCATGAACCGGGCCAAGTCGCACGAGGCATTGTGCGATCCGATCACCGCATTCTGCGCCTCCGGCATCCTTGACCGGTTCGAGAAGCTGCGCTTCGCTGCCGTCGAAGGCGGGATCGGCTGGCTGCCAGCCCTGCTCGATCTCATGGACGAGACCTATGTGAAGCATCACATGTGGGTGTTCCCCAAGCTGAAGCAGGGACTGCCCAGTGACTATTTCCGCGAGCATGCGATCGCCTCTTTCCAGGAGGATCGCGCTGGTTTGCTGCTGGTCGAGCCCTACGATCTGCAGAACAATATCTGCTGGTCGAACGACTATCCGCATCACGAAGGCACGTTCCCCCATTCGGCGGCCGCAATCGAGCGCGGTTTCGGCCATCTGCAGGAGGAGACCCGCACCAAGATCCTCGGTCTCAACGCGGCGCGCTTCTTTGGCTTCGACGTGCCCGATGGCTATCCCGGCTGATCGCTCGGGCGCGAAAGAATGAGCACAGCAGGAACGGATCTGAAGAGACGATGACGAACGGAAAGTTGGAGGGCCGGGTCGCCCTGATCACGGGGTCGGGCAAGAATATCGGTCGGGCCGTCGCCAGAAAGCTTGCGAGCGAGGGGGCGACCGTCATCGTCAACGGCCATTCGAACGCGGCCAATGTCGATGCCGTGGTCGAGGAGATTCGCGATGCGGGCGGTACGGCGATCGGTATCATGGCCGATGTCGGCAATCCCGAGCAGGTGGCCCGTATGATCGATACGGCCAAGGATACCTGCGGCAAGGTCGAAATCGTGATCAACAATGTCGGCATCCGCAACCGCGAGAATCTGGACGAGATCTCGATCGAGACCTGGCTGGCGACATGGCAATCGAACTTCCATTCATGCTATTATATCGCCCGCCTTGTCGCTCCGATGATGCGCGAGCAAGGTTGGGGGCGGATCATCAACATGTCGGGCACCGACGGCTTCTCCGGAGCTCCGAACCGGCCCGCCAACGTCTCGGCCAAGGCGGCGATGCACGGATTCAGCAAGGCACTGGCGAAGGAGCTCGGACGGTCCGGCATCACCTGCAACACGATCGGCGTAGGGATGATCAATACCGAACGCGACTGGTCGCAGTATTCGAAAGCGGACATGGATTATTTCATCGAACACCAGGTTGCGCTGGGGCACATGGGTGAGCCCGAGGACATTGCCGAGGCATGCCTCTTCCTGGCAGGCGAGTCAGGTCGATATATCACCGGCCAGGTAATCCATGTGAACGGCGGACTCTACATGGCCTGACCCCCGCGCTCGCGGTCGATAGTCTCTCACGAAAGAAGGATTGACGAGATCATGATCAAGGCCATTCTCACCGTGAAACGGCGCGCCGAACTGACGCACGCCGAGTTTCGTGATCGCTATGAAGCGGTGCACGCACCCTTGGCCGTTAGCCTGCTCCCGACGCTGCGGGGATATACGCGCAACTTCGTTTCGACCGCCAATGGGGCCGAGCCGCCCTTCGATGTCATCACCGAATTTTGGTACGACGATGAGGCCGGGCAAAATGCCGTACGCGAATTCTACCTGTCGGAAGCAGGGAAGGTGCTGCGCGATGACGAAATCGAGTTCATGGATCGCGCCTCGATGACGTTTTACGTTGTCGACGAACGTGTGTCGGACATCAAGCGCGCCTGACCTGGCGGCTGGGTGGCAAACGAGTCAGTTCCCCATGAATGGTCCGCGGTCCCTCCTGTCGGTGAGCGAGGCTGTCTTGCAGCGTCGCTCCGTTCGCGCCTTCCTGCCGACGCCGATCGACCGTGCGCTTGTTGAAGCCGTCCTGGAGACATCGCGGTTCGCACCATCCGGCGGCAATGTTCAGCCGTGGCATGCCGCGGTGGTCGCTGGCGAACCCCTGGCGCAGCTGCTCCTTGCCGCTCAGTCCGCTCTGGACGCTGGTGGTCTCGTCGGCGATTATCAAAACTATCCCGAACCGCTGCCGGATCCCTGGCTGGCGCGGCGCCGGAATTGTGCGGCTGATCTCTACGACGCGATCGATATCGGCTGGAACGACCGGTTGGCCCGCGCTGCCCAGACGGCCCGCAACTTCGTCGGTTTCGATGCTCCGTGCATCCTGTTCTGCCATATGCCGAGGCTCATGGGTGCGCCGCAATGGGCGGACCTTGGTCTGTGGCTGCAGACCGTGATGCTGCTACTCGAGGAGGCGGGCCTTGGCAGTTGCCCGCAGGGCGCGTGGTCGCACGTCGCCACACCCATCCGCGAGGCGCTCCGGATAGATGCCAACCACATCCTTTATTGCGGCCTTGCGATCGGGTACCGGGATCCCGACGCTCCGGTAAACGGCCTGCGCACCAGCCGGGCGCCACTTTGCGACACCATTCGGTTCGTAGGGTTCTAGCGGCAGCCCGGTATCGCCCGGCCTGCTAGCCGCGGTGAATGAGCAGGAAGCTCTGCGTGGCCGCTGGTTGGCTTGGCTGACCCTATAGGGCGATAGAATTGCGGAGGCCGGCAAACCGGATATTTCGAGATGTGCCAGAATTGCTTCGAATACGCGGAATAGAGATAGATCTAATGCTTGACACACAGTTGCCCGCCTTGTTGGGGTGCGCATCCAAGGATTGGCTCGCGGAACTCCACCGTGGCCGGTCCGGAGGAGAGGCATTATCATGACCATCGAACTGCTGGCCTTCACATGCGGTACGTTTCAGACACCTCTGACTTTCTTCCTCGGCGGCACCGATACGAGGATGATCACCGCGCCGATTCCGGCCTTTCTGATCCGGCACGCGGACAAGGGGCTCGCCCTTTTCGACACCGGCCTTGGCCATCGATACAAGAAGGACATGGAATTCCATCTCGCCCCCGATCAGGTTGGTTTCACCTTTCGCGAGCATGACGAATTCGCCGCGCGGCTGAAGGTGGCGGACGTCGATCCGGCGGATGTACGCTGGGTTATCAACTCCCATTTTCATTCAGATCATTGTGGTGGCAACGCCTCCTTCCCGAACGCGACGGTCGTCGTCCAGCGGCGCGAGAAGGAGTTCGCCTTCGCCGCTGAGGGCAGCCCGATCTATGACCGCGCCGATTTCGACACGGGTCAGCCCTTCCTGCTCATCGACGGCGAGCATGACCTGTTCGGTGATGGATCCCTGATCCTGATGCCGACCTACGGCCATACGCCGGGGCACCAGTCCGCCCGCGTGCGCCTGCCGACGGGCGACGTCGTCCTGACGTCGGACTGCTGCTACCTGTCGCGGAACGTCGAGACGCTGTCCGTCCCTGCCTTCAACCATGATGCCGAGGCGAGCCTTGGCGTACTGAAGCGCCTCAAGACCATGCGCGACAACGGGACGCGCCTGATCTATGGCCACGATCCCGAACAGTGGCAGCAGGTGCCCCAGGCTGTGCCGCTCAAGTAGACGACCGACCGGCGACCCGGATGAGGCGCTCTCGATTTGCACGAACTCTCCCGCCCGCCGGACCAGGCTGGTTTGCGCGCCTATCGCCCCGCTCGGATCTTTTTGTGTTACCGTATGTTGAGTAGCCGACGCGGCTCACGCATCAGGCGTGCACAGCGCCAGCATCTCGCGGACGGCGGCTTCTCCCGTCAGCACCATTGGAACGATGCGAGCGACGCGCCGCCGCCCTAGTCGCGGCGTGGCGAGGGCAGCGAACTTCGTCTCGAGGCGCTCCTGTTGCTGGCCCAGGTCCGTCTCGGGCACGCCGGCATTGGCGCATTCGGCTATTATGCGGCCGTCAGCGAGATGGATCTCAATCTGCGAGGGCTGGGCCGCCGTCCCCGCCTGCTGCTCGTAGTGAAGCATCACGCGCTCGGCGAGCGACCGCAGGTCCGACCGCGCGGGCAAGGCGTCGGTGAACACGGCAGGATCGCTCGTGTCTACACCGTGCAGGGCCATCGCGACAAGGAAGGGTAGCGAGAATTTGACCTCCAGCCCGCAGGTAGGATTGGCGATCGAGCAGGCCTGCTCCGCGCCGGCGGGCACGCGAAGATGGATTGCGGCGATCCTTCCGGGGGTGGCCCCACGGGCGCGCGCTGCGAGCGCAGCGTTGATCGCCGAATGCGTACCGAAGCAGGACGCGTGCATCTTGAACAGTGTATCCGGAAGGTGGTGGCCACTTGCGGGCAGTTCCAGCGCAGAGGCGCACGCGCGCTCAGCGCCAAGTGCGTCGACGAAGCCGCCCGGACCCTCGAATGCGCAGGGCGAGGCGGTGAACCCGCGCGCGGCCAGTCGTGCCGCGTGGAGACCGTTCATCGCCGCCCTGCCGACGTTGAGCGCCTTGCTCATCGATCCGAAATTGGCGACCAGGCCAGCGCTCATCGAAGCCGCGATGCCGATGGCATGGTGCACCTCTTCGCCGTCAAGCCCCATCAGCCGCGAGCAGGCGATGACCGCGCCAAAGGTACCTGCCGTGCCGGTCGTATGGAACCCGCGAAGATAATGGGCGGGACCCAGGAAGATGCTCACGCGGGCACAGGCCTCGACACCCTGCGCAAATTCGTCCAAGCTTTGTTGCAGCGACAGATCGTGTCTTTCCGCCAGCGCGAGCGTTGCGGGCAGGATCGGTGCGGTTCCATGGCCGCGGATCGCCTGATGGGCATCGTCATAGTCGAGCACATGGCCGGCGACACCGTTGGCCAGCGCGGCGTCGAGCAGCCCCAATCGCTCTGTCCGTCCGATCACGGGCGAGCGTCCTGCTGCGTCCCGGTCGAGCGCTTCCTCAACCACGGCGGTGACGGCGCCGTCGCTGGTGCCGGCGATGGCGACTCCCAGCCAGTCTAGCAGGCAATGCCGGGCGACGATCCGGGCGCTCGCGGGCAATGCGGCCGGTCCGGTCGCCAGATCGACCAGCGAGCCGGTGACGGTCCCGCTCATGGGCGGAGGACGATCCGGCTCGACAGACCCTGTGGCGCCGGTCGCGCACTATGTTCGGCTGCGATCTGTTGCAGTCGTGCAGCAATGGCGGGCGGGAAGGGTGTGCCGCGCCGCGTGGCTTGGTCGACATGGAGCGTCAGCAGCTCGATGCCGGCGCAGCGACGCGGATCGTCAGGCCGGAATATTTCGTGGAAGCTGTGGATTACCTTGTCCGCACCGCCGGCGACGTGGCTCAGTATGCAGATCGTTTCCTTGCCGAAAATCTCGCGCTCGTAGAGCGCGTGCATCTCGAGATTGAACAATGTAAACCCGCTCGCGAAGTGGCCTCGGTCGAGGCCGAGGTAATCGAACAGTTGGCGGCGCGCGCGATCGACCAGCGACTTGTAGTGGATCGTATCGAGATGCCCATTCCGGTCGATCCACTCGGTCGGCACGACGTCGACGAAATGATCGGGCCTGTTGGTCGGATCTGCCACGCTGGTGCCCACTGCAGGAAGGGCCGCGCGAGGTGTTCTAGAATGCGCCCCCTTGCGTGCCGAGGTGGCGAAGCTACTCGCGAGATAGATGACGAGTCAATCACATTGCAGTCAGCTATTGATGTGGTAGGAGTTTGCCGGATGCCGCGGCAGGTTCAGTTGCCTTGCATCGGTCCGATCGTTGGTTGCAGGTGGCCGCGCGGAGCGAAGGGTCGTCTGAAGAGCAGACGCGCATGGAGAAGGAAATGTGATGGACCCAGTTACGGTTCGAAAGGCGTGGGCTGAGGATGCGGGGCCCGAAGTGCAGGCCTTCATTGCGGGAGGCTGGAGTGGTGCCAGCGATGGCGGGGTTTTTGTCTGCACCGATCCCTTTACCGGGCGAGACTGGGGGCGGGTGCCGTTCTGCACGGCGCAGGATGTCGATCGCGCGGTGCAGGCAGCGCATGACGCCTTCGAGCGCGGCGACTGGCGGCGCATGCCGGCCAGCCAGCGCGGCGCGGTGCTGCACCGGCTCGGCGACCTCATCGAGGCGCATGCGGAGGAAATCGGCCTTACAGCTGTGCGCGAAAACGGCAAACTCTTCGCCGAGATGTTCCACGGGACCCGGGTGACCGCGAGCGATGCCCGCTTCTTCGGCGCGATGGCCGAGGCAGTTCATGGCTATACGATTGATGCGCCGATGCCGGGATTCAGCGCCTGGACACGGCGCGAACCGATCGGCGTTGTGGCCGCGATCACCCCGTGGAACTCACCGATCAGCCTGCTTGGCTGGAAACTGCTTCCTGCACTTGCTGCAGGCAATTCGGTAGTGGTCAAGCCGTCGGAAGTAACGCCGATCTCGACGCTCAAGATCGGCAGGCTAGCGGAGGAGGCGGGCATCCCGCCGGGTGTGCTCAGCATCGTCACCGGCGCGGGACCGACCGGCGAGGCGCTGGTATCACATCCGCTGGTGGACAAGATCGCCTTCACCGGCTGCGGTGCCACCGGCACGAGGATCGCGCGGATCGCGGCCGAGCGCCACGCCAATGTGACCCTGGAGCTTGGCGGCAAGTCGCCGAACATCGTGTTCGAGGATGCGGACATCGACGCAGTCTTCGCGGGCATCGAGTCCGCGCTATTCTCCACCGCCGGCCAGGCCTGCAATGCCGGCTCCCGCCTGCTTGTCCAGCGCTCGATCCTCGACAGCTTTCTTGAGCGCGCCGCGGATTGCGCCCGGGCCATCCGCTGGGGCGATCCGCTCGACCCGGCCACGCAGATGGGCCCGCTAGCCTCGCGGCCGCAGCTCGACAAGGTCCAGTCCTATTTCGACTGCGCGAGGTCGGAGGGCCTGCGCGTAGTCGCAGGCGGTGGCCGTCCCAATCATGAAGGTTTCTTCGTGCAGCCGACCTTCTATGCCGACGCGCCGGCATCTTCGCGGCTGCTGAGCGAGGAGATCTTCGGGCCCGTGGCGGTGATCGTCCCGTTCGAGGACGAGGCTGCGGCGGTCCGCATTGCCAATGACACACGCTTCGGGCTCGCATCGGGCGTCTGGACCCGCGACCTCGGCCGCGCCCATCGGATGATCGAGGCGGTCCGGGCGGGAACGGTCTGGGTCAACACCTATCGTGTCGGCCATCACACGATCCCGTTCGGCGGCTACAAGGCGAGTGGCAACGGGCGCGAACTGGGTCTTGAGGCGATCAACAGCCACACCGAGGTCAAGAGCGTCTGGCTCAACACCAAGTGAGGGGGCCTTATCTGCTGCACTTTAGGCGCGGATCAGGGCGCGCTGAGCGTCTCGTCGATCTCCTTTAGCATGGCGTGAAGCTGAGCCCATTGGTTGGCGTCGAACCGGCGGATGAGATCGTTCACCTTGGCGCTGTTGCTACCGCTGCGGGATTTTTCGACCAGGCGCAGTCCCTTGGGCTTGAGCTGGACCATCCAGGCCCGCCGGTCATTGGCATAAGGCACGCGCTTGACGAGCCCGGCCTCTTCGAGCCGGTCGATGCGCCTTGTCATGCCGCCTGACGTGAAGCCGAGGGCCTTTTGGATCTCGCTCGACAACGCCCGATAATCGGGCGGCCGGCGATGCAGGAGCAGTAATGCGTAAAGATCTGAAACGTGGATCCCGGCCTTTTCCGCGATCGAGGTCGATGAGCGCCGGAGCAATGCCGTAATGCGATGAATGAGATTGATGCTGGCGATCGCGTCGTGCTCGTCGGCGCCGCTCTTGGAATCCGACGTCAGCAGGAATGCCATGAAGGCCTCGCTGATGCTGCTCTCGCCCGCATCGGCCGGCATGGCTTGCGCCTCACTCTTGTCTTCCACCTCGGGGATGGCGCGCGTGCGGATCGCCTGGCCGGTGCTGCGCCGGTTCGGTGCGGCCGGCGCGGACACTTTCTGTCGCGGAGTCTTCATCTCGACCTTTTCACCCAAGCTGCGGGCCACCTTGGAAAAAGCACTGTGTCGGGTCGTTCGTCTCGACGCAAGAGCGGCAGCGCAATTGGAGGAAATTGCGATCCACGCTTGGCAAAACAGTTAGCTCTAGTTACTGAGATTCGCATCATGCTACGGCCACAGACAATGACGCAGCAGGCTTTTTTGAGGGAGAGTCGGTGAATGGGAACGTTTGACCATGCGCAGCTGCGCACGGCGTTTACCGGCGACGCCGAGCTTGGTTATAAGCTGCGTGGCCTGACGGCGCGGGTCCGCATCGCTCTTCCGGACGCGCCGTTCGATGTGCTGGTGGAGGATGGTCGGGTCGAAGATCTGACCATGGCGTCCGGCGAGGCCGACGTGACCATTTCGGCACCCCACGAATTCTGGCCGCAGGCCTTCTCGGCTCCGCTGCCGCCGCCTGGTTATGAGTCGATGACTGCCGGTCTGGCGCGCGGCGTCAAGGTGACCGGTGACTTCCACGCGCACGTCGCGGCTTATCAGGGTGCCTGGCAGCGCATGTTTATCCTGCTGCGCGAGGCTGTATGCGGGCCCACACCACGCCGGCCGGCGCCGCATGTGCCGCGCGAGACCGACACGGCGGTCGGCCGCTACCGCTATATCGAGGCTAACGGGGAGGAAGCGCGGATCTATTACGAGGAGGCCGGTACCGGACCCGTGCCCCTGCTCCTCGGGCCGACGGCAGGCGCCGACGGTCGCCAGTATCGCTATCTGCTCGCCAATCCCGAGATGCAGCGCCGCTTCCGCATGATCGCCTATGATCTGCCATACCATGGCAAGTCGCTGCCGCCGATCGGTGCGCGCTGGTGGGAGGGGCCTTACAAGCCCACCAGGGACTGGATTATGAACTGGGTGGTAGCGATTGCCGACGCGCTGGATCTCGACCAGCCGTTTTTCATGGGCTGCTCGGTGGGTGGCCAACTGGCGCTCGACCTCGCGGCCTTCCACGCCGACCGATTCGGCGCCTTCATCTCACTCAATGGCTGGTACGACCAGCCGCCGCGCTCGAAGGTTATCAACAATGACATGTTCAGGACGCCCTCCGTGTCCGAGGACTTCCCGATGTCGATCATCCTGGGTGGCACTTCGCCCAACGCGCCGGAGGTGAGTGCGCAGGAGGTTTACTGGATCTACCGGTCGAATTTCCCGGGCGTCTATGCCGGTGACAACGACTATTTCATGCACGAGCATGATCTCAAAATCGACGGACATCTTATCGATGCGCGGGCCAAACCGGTCTACGTCATCGCCGGGGAATATGATTCCTCCGCTCACGACCAAGAGCATGGCGGGCCGGCGGTGCAGGCGAGGATCCCCGGCAGCGTCTTCATAGAAGCCGAGGGCCTCGGCCATTTCGCGCCTTCCGAGGACCCGGTCGGCTTCGCCGCGACAATCCTGCCCATCCTCGACCAGATTCTCGCGCGGACCAGTCGCACCACAACGGAGTAAAAGACGTGGCAACGCTCGCCAAGCCCATCATCAAGTTCGACCATCACAGCCCAGACCATGTGCTGACGTGGGAGGAGAAGGTCCGCGAACTGCACGCGTTGGACTTCCCGTTGGCCTGGTCCGAGAGTCACGGGGGCTATTGGGTGCTGGGCTCCTGGGCGGAGGCCAAGAAGGCTGCCGAGGACTGGGAGACCTTCTCATCCGACAATGACATCAATTGCGAGCGGCGCGGTGGCAAGGGTGCCTCGATCCCGCAGCGGGCCTATCCCTTGATGCTGAGCGAATCCGATCCGCCTTTGTCCAATGCGCGCCGCAAGGTCGAGCTACCCTACTTCATGCCCAAAGTGCTCAAGAGCTATGAGCCCATGGTCGAGAAATATGTCGATGACGCCTTCGCCGCAATTGCTGGTCGCGAGCAGATCGACCTTTTGTGGGACATCGTCGTACCGATCACGGCCCGCACGACGCTGAGCCTTGTCGGCTATGATCCGGACGACTGGCGCGACGCAGCCTTGTCCGCGCACCGCGTTTCCTTCACGCGCGAGACCGACCCCACATACCCCTTGGCCGAGGTTCAGCGCCTGCAGGCGGGCTTCCGGGCGATGCTGGCAGAAAGGCGCAAGTGCCCGCGCGACGATCTCGCCAGTGCGATTGCCAATGGCATCGTCGCCGGCAAGCCGCTGACCGATGAGGAAGGAGAGAGCATGATGTCGGCGCTCGTCTTCGGTGGCTTCGACACGACCACCACCGCGGTGATCAACGCAATCCTCTGGCTTGAGGGCAAGGCCGAGCTGCGCCAGCGCTTGCTCGCCGAGCCGAAGCTGCTCGACATTGCGCTCGAGGAGTGGCTGCGGATATGGCCCCCTTCGCACGGGATTGCGCGCACCGTCATGCGCGATGTCGAGATCGGCCCGCGGACGCTGCGCGCCGGCGAGCGCATCTATCTCTGGTACGCGGCCGCCAATCGTGACCCCGCCAAATTCGCCGACCCGGAAGAGGTGATCCTCGACCGGCCCAAGGTCTATGATCATCTCGCCTTCAGCGGCGGCGGCCATCGCTGTCTCGGAGCGCCGCTCGCCAAGATCGAAATTCGCGGCATGATCCGGGCGGTGCTCGAACGTATTCCCGACTATGCGATCCTGCGCGACGCCGTCGAGCGCTACCCGTCATTCGGCTCCGTGTCGGGCTATCTGGCCGTGCCGATGCGGATTGGCGGCATGGCGGGCGCGTCGTGATGACGCGCGTCGCAACCGCCGGCGCAAGCGCACTGGACGGCCCGCTGGAACGCGCACGCGCGGCGCGCGAACGCGGTCTCGCTTGGCTGCTCGACCATATCGGCAGCGACGGCGGGCCGGTCGGCTGGCAGGATGGCAATGGCTGGTCGCGCGTCCCCTGGACTCTCTCCCTGTGCGGCCGGACAGAGGAGGGCGCTGCCGTTCTCGACTGGGCAGCGCGCAACGCACTCGCGCCCGACGGTGGCTTCAGGCAGGGGCCGGCGCGCGGCACTGGCCGGTTCGGCGCCTATCAGCTTGGCCATCTCGCGATCGGCGCCTGGCGGCTCGAGCGTTATGACATAGCCAACGACTTGCTCGGGCGCCTGGCGGCGTTACAGGATCCGAAGACGGGCGGGATCCTCGTCTGTCCTGACGGGAGTTCGCGGCTGACCGATCTGCTGTGCACCGCCCAAGTCGGCATCGCAGCTCTCGGCGCGGGCCGCGATGACATCGCCCGTGGCGTTCGTGCCTGGATCGCTTGTCTTTCCGCGCAGCAGCCCGATTTCCCGAACCGGCTCTTCAACATGCGCGATGGTGACGCGCTCGTGCTGGAGCCGCCCGAAGGCATGGCTTGGATCGCCGTGACCGACTTCACGGCACCGCGTCAGACGTACTTTTATCCCGGGATTGCCGCGGTGTTCCTCGCACAGTACGCGATGGCGGATGGCGATGCCGAGGCGCTTGCACTCGGTCACAGGCTGCTCAGCGCCAACATCCAGGGCTGCTCGGAGCAGTTCGATGACCCCGACTCGGTCCAGATCTGCAAATTCGGCTGGGGCGTGGCCGCTATGCAGATCGCCGATCCTTCCGCAGCCTATGAACCGTGGCTCGTGCGGATGGCTGCCTGGTTCGAGGCGCACCAGCAGCCGGACGGCTCATGGATTCCTTCGGCCTTCGTGTCGGCCTCACCTTCGTTGGTCGAGCGGATGACCAAGACTGCGGAGCATGCAATGGAACTTGACGCGGTGATCGGCGCGCTCGGCGCACTGCGCGCGCGTGCGGCGCAGGCGGCTTCAGACACCCGGCGACCGCAAATTGAAGTTGCAAATACTGTCGCTGAGTGACAGAAACTGCGGGGCTGCGTGGAGTCGCGCGAACGGGTGGACGAGGCCGGCCAGGCGGGTTTCCCCCTAAAGCCTGGAGAGGAATAATGGCTAGCACCGCCATCGATATCGATTTGCTGAACCCGATCTCGTTCGAAAAAGGTCCGCCACACGATTTTTTCGACTATTTGCGGCGCGAAGATCCGGTCCACTGGCAGGCCAATCCCGTCTATCCCGGCAATGTGTGGTCGCTAACCCGCTACAAGGACATTCGCGAGGTCGGCAATAACTTCGCCACCTTCACCAATGCCCAAGGGACGCTGTTCCCGGCCATCGGCCCAAATGCGGTGATTGCGCCCGGCATTCCGCTGATGGAAGACCCACCCGAGCATACGCGGCTGCGCGGTCGCCTCGGCAAGGCCTTCTCGCCGCGGGTGGTCGCGCGGTTCGATGGTTGGATCCGCGACATCTGCGTGCGAATCATCGACGACGTGTTCGCAGCCGGTTCAGTCGATGCGATTCCCGCCATCGCATCGGAACTGCCGGCACAGGTTATCGCCAGCATCCTCGGGGTGCCCGAGAAGGATCGCAAGTTCATCATCGACGTGACCCCGGATCTGTTCGGCGTGCTCGATCCTGAAATCGGTTTAGAGCGCTCCAAGGTGGCCCGGGAGAAGATCATGCAGTTCGGCGTGGAGCTTGCGGAACTGAAGCGCCGGGAACCCGGTACCGATATGGTGACCGAGTTGATCGCGGGCGTCGACGAGGATGGCGACATCACCATGGACGAGTTCCGTGGCACGTTCCTCACACTCTACACCGCAGGCTATGAGACGACCCACACACTGATCGCGCAGACTCTGAGGATGATGGCGGAAGATCCGGCGGTCGCGGCCGCAGTCCGCGGCGCCGACCTCGAGGGGATGAAGCCGATTGTCGAAGAGTTGCTGCGACTCGCCTGTCCGGTCAACTACTGGGGCCGAATCGCCACCGAGGACACTGTCATCGCCGGTCAGGAGGTCGCCAAGAGCGACTATGTAATGATGTGGTTTACGGCCGCCAATCGCGATCCGGACTTCTTCGAGGATCCACACAGCTTCCGTCCGGGGCGTGCGCGGGGCAAGGTGCATGCCTCCTTCGGCGGCGGCGGGCCGCACATGTGCATCGGTGCTCACCTGGCGCGGCTCGAGGTCCAGATCCTGCTCGACGAGATGAACAAGCGCGGCCTGCGGCTGGAACTGGATGGGACGCCACAGCGGGCGGTCGGCATCCACATCAATGCCCTTCGCAGTATGAAGATGCGGGTTGCCTGATCAGGCCGACCGGCCGATCCCGGCAAGTCGGTCGAAATTCTGGTCGATCGCGTCGGCGAGAGTAAGTGCGCCGCTCAGGCGGCTGTCGCGGCTGGCGAGCCGGAAAGCTGCGAAACCGAGGGTGGCCAGCAGCGACGCCAACCGATCATCGGCGGGCAAACCCATGCGTTGGGCCAGCCTCCGCGCAATCTCTTCTTCCCAGGCCTGTTGCCGAAGCAGCATAAGGGCGCGAAGGCTGGTCGTCTTGTCGATCAGCTCGCCGAGCAGGAGGCGCCGGCACCGTTCCCCCAGCGCCTGTTCGTCGAGCGCCTTGAAGCAATTGCGCATCGCGAGAAGTGGCGACTCGGCGGCTGGCCGCTTGCTCAAGGCCTCATAAACGATTGCGCCGGTATCTTCGAGTTGCGAGAGGACGATATCCTCCTTGCTTTCGAAATGGCGAAAGAAGGTACGCCTGGACACGCCGGCATCGCGCGTGATGTCCTCGATTGTCGTCGCGTCGAAACCGTCACGGGCGAACCGAACATTCGCGCTTTCGCAAAGCCTCTGTCGCAGCATCTTACGCTGCTGCGATCTGAGACCGTGTTCGCGCCCCGGACGCCGCGGTACGTCCCCCGTTCCGGTGCCGACGAGTTCTTTCGGGGCTGTGGCGGATTGCGATGAAATAGCGGCCTCCCGATGGATGTTCGTTCGCAGTCGCTAGCCTGGGCCTCCGGTTGCGGGCGGCACGGCTCAGTTCCCGCCTTCAGGACTCCGCCCGTCGCCATAAGCCAGTAGGTGCCCCGCTACTTTGAGCTGTGGGACCGGATCGTCGGCCAATAGCGGGGCTTCAACCCTCCACGTGGGCGATCCGGACGGTCATCTCGTCTTGCGCCTTCGACTTGTCCGCTGCGAGCCACTTGCGGACCTTGTCGCTGCAGCGCTTCGCCTCGATAAGCGCGACTTCATGATCGCCATCGAGCACCGCCTGCAGCATACGGTTGCGCTGGGAACGCCATTCGAGGAAGCGCTCGGCCTTGCCGAACAGGACATCCTCTTCCTTCGATAGCGACGAGACGAGCTCCAGGGAAATTTTCATGAACAGTGTCAGGACCGAATTGCCCGAGGCCCGGCCGATGATATCATTGTGTTTGCGCTCGGCACGCAGGAACGTCACGAAGTCATAGGCCTCGGACGGGATGGCGGCTTCCCGATCCAGGAATTCACGCAGCTCCTCACGCGCTTCGGTGCTCATGTTGCTGGCGGCGAGTGGGATGATCGCCGTCCGGATCGCCTCGGTCGACTGAAGGATCTCGCGCATATGCGCGCCTTCCAGTTGCAGAAGGATCGCGGCCATGTGCGTGACGCCCGACACGTCGGGCCGGTGAGAGAAATAGCCGCCGCCGACACCTCGCTGTACGCGCAGTAGCTGCTCCTGTCCTACAAGTGCAGCTGCCTGTCTCAAAGTCGGCCGGCTGACCTTGTATCGCCCGAGCAGATCATCCTCCTGGCCAAGCAAAGTACCGGGCGGCGACTGAAGACATTCGTTGCGTAATGAAGCGACCGCATGCCGAACGGCTGGTTGAACGCTGGTCCGTTTACCAGTGACGCCTTGCTGCATTCGGATCTCCAATAGCTATATTTCAATGACCAATCGCACGTTGCGGGCCTTGATGCAACGCCACCCGCCTTGTGCCGTGCGAGCTGAGGTGCGGTCCAAATGACACGGTCGGACGCGCGAAATAGCACGAACGGACAATCCTCTCTTTACAGCGGCGATTCGAGGCATTAGAACTAACCCAATAGCGGCATTTAGCCGCAGCTACCGCTTAAGCGGCTCTGGAGGGGAGTTAATCAGAATGCTCAATAGGACTTTGCTGGTTACGGGAGCGCGGGCCATCCTTCTGGCTGGCTGCATGATTCCGGCGGCAGCGCACGCAGGCGCGCCCGATGCGACGATGGACACGGCCCAGCCGTCTGCTGAAAGCGCACCACAGAATGCTCAAGGCGGCAATCAGGTCGGCGATATCATCGTGACCGCGGAGCGCCGCGAGGAGCGGATTCAGGACGTTCCGATCGCGATCACCGCGCTTGGCAGCCAGGAACTCCAAAACCGCGGTGTGCAGGATATCGGCGATCTCGCCTCGGCCACCCCGAACGTGACCTTCCAGACTACGTCGCAGGGCGTTCTCGCGACCACCGTCGGTATCCGCGGTCTCCGCAACAACAATATCGAGCTCGTCACCGAGCAGCCGGCCGCGATCTATATCGACGGCGTCTATCAGTCGACCGCGATCGGGTCGCAGTCTTTGCTCGGCCCGGACGTTGAGCGTATCGAGGTCCTGCGCGGTCCGCAGGGCACGCTGTTCGGCCGCAACACGGTCGGTGGCGCCGTCCTGATCACGACGCGGCGGCCGCAGCCGGAATGGGAAGGCCGCGCCATGTTCGGCCTTGCCAGCAACAGCGGCATGGAAGGCCAGGCGATGATCAACATCCCCTTGGCCGAGGGGATAGCGACCCGCTTCAACGTGGGTTATCGCGCCGACAACGGCTTCGCCAATGAAACGACCTATGGCGTGCGCCTTGGCGCGACCCGGCAATTCACGGCTCGCGGCCAGATGCTCTTCACGCCCAACGACCGCGTGAACATCCTCATCTCGGCCGATTATCTGCGCGGCGAGACGGACGGCAACCTGACCCAGCCGGTCTTCCTCACGGATCCGACTTTTCACGATCGCCTCACGGGCGCAACCCATTCGCTGACCTTTACGGACCTGGCGATTTATTATGGGCTCGCGCCCATTCCGGCCAATTACCAGACGGTCCGCGACCGGTATTTTGCGTGCGCCGGCGGTCAGCCCAACCTCAATTCGCGCTGCTGGTCGCGTTCGCCTGGCCTCGGGCCGACGACGACCGGCTTCTTCTCTGCCAATGCCGACCTCAGCCCTGGCGCTTTCTATCGGGATTATGGCGGGGCCATCAACATGGCCTTCGACCTGACGGACAATGTTCAGTTCCGGTCGATCACCGCCTATCGCGAGTTCCAGTCGCATAGCTCGAAGGACTATGACAACTCGCCGGCGATCATCCTGCAGTCGACCGCCGACCCGAGCGCCAGTACCTTGACACAGGAAGGGCAGCTCAACGGACGTCTGTTCCAAAATCGGCTGAAGTTCGCGCTCGGTGTGTTCTACTATCGCTTCGACGGTGAAGAGAATGCGACCAACCTCGTGCTGGCCGATCTTACGGGGCCTAACGCGGCGAACTTCCTGCTCAACAAGTTGCTGAACGAAAGTCTCGGCTTCTACGGCCAGACGACGTTCGCGGTGACCGATAACTTCAACCTTACCGCCGGCCTGCGCTACTCGATCGAGGACAAGTCGGTCCACATCACCCAATATCAAAGCCGCGCGGCCCCAGTGAATCAGGTCTGTACCCTGCCTCTGCCGAACGCCGAGTGCGTCAACTCTGCAAACCTTCACTATACATCGCTCGACTACACGTTCGGCGCCGACTACAAGTTCAACCCGGATTTCATGATCTATGTCCGTGTGGCGCGCGGCTTCCAGGCGGGCGGCATCAACCAGCGCTCGACAACGGGCGTGCCGTTCGCGGCCTACCAGCCGCAGACGGCCATCAATTACGAGGCTGGCTTCAAGCTCGACGCCTTCGATCGCGCCGTCCGCCTCGACGTGGCTGCGTTCCAAACCGACATAACTGGCCTGCAACGCCCGGTGCCGCAAACCTTCATCGACAGCGCCGGCAACCCGGTGACCGTGGTTGCGACCCTGAACGCTGCGGACGCCCGCATGCGCGGCATCGAGGCCGAGCTCACATGGGTTCCTTTCCGCAATGCGCGAATCTCGGCTCAGGTCGGCTATCTTGACCCTCAATATGGCACGTTCCTGGCCACGGGGCCGCTCGGTCCGAACACGCTGGACCTCAGTAATACCGACTTCCAGCAGATCTCTAACTGGACCTTCGGCATCTCGCCGTCCTACACGCTGCCGACCAGCTTCGGTTCGATCCACTTCCAGGCGGATTATTTCTACCAGAGCCGGCAGAGCATGCAGCCCGCTCTGTCCTATCCCGCCGACGACGAGCTGCCGGTTCCCGGCGTCATCCAGCCGGGCTATGGTCTGCTCAATGCCCGCATCGCGGCTCGGATTGGCGATGATACCGAGATCGCTATCTACGGCCGCAACATTCTGGACAAGCGGTACATCACGGGCTCGCTCAACGTGGCCAACTCCCTAGGCTTCGCCTTCGCTAATGTCGGCAATCCTCGGGTGGTCGGCATCCAGTTAAGCCACAACTTCTGAGCGAACTCCTCCTCCCTTCGAAGGCGGCCTTCGGGCCGCTTTTTTTTTTGAAGAATCACGGCTGGTCAGTCGCTAACCCTTGCTCTGCTGAAAGAGTTAGTTCTATATGGGCATATTGAGAGTCTTGGGAGTGCGCATTGGATCTGACATTCGGCCCCGATGAGGAGCAGATTGCTGACGCCGCCGCGCAGTTCCTGCGGCAGCGTCTGCCCGTTTCCCGTGCGCACCTTGAGCATGAACGGCAGTTGCCAGCACCTCTTCAAGAGATTGCCGAGCTCGGCTGGTTCGCGATCACGCTTCCCGAAGAGCTTGGCGGTCTCGGGATGTCAGTCGTTGAGGATGCGATCGTCTACCGGGAAATCGGCCGCTTCCTCGCGCCAACCGATATTCTGGGCACCTCGCTGGCGGCCGAGATTGCGGCGCGGGGTGGCGAACGCGAGCTAGCCGGCGCCTTGATGGCGGGCACGGCCGGCGCCGGCATCGCCATCCCACTGCCCGGTGGCGCGGAGGGTGAGCATCTCCTCTTCAATGCGGGCGCTGAGTTTGCGGCGACGGCCGGACCGGAGCGCGCGGCGCTCTGGCAGGTGCCGACTGACGGAAAACCATTCTCCTGTCTGGACAAGACTATCGCATGCCAGATCGTCAATCTGGATCCGGCATCGGCTGTTGCGGTGAGCGACGGCCCTACCATTTTCCGGCGCGCGCTATTGGCTACGGCGGCGATGCAGACCGGTCTCGCTGAGGCGGTGCTGGCCATGATCGTCGAATATGCCCGCATCCGCGAAACATTTGGTCGGCCAATAGGGGCCTACCAGGCGGTTCGGCACCCGTGCGCGGACATGGCAGTGCGGGCCGAGGCGGCGCGGGCCCAGCTTTTTTACGCTGCGATCGCACTGCGGGACGGCATGGATGAGGCCGGCGCGCTGATTGACGGGGCTAGCCTGGTCGCCCGCCGGGCTGCAATTGCCAATGTCGACCGCAACATCCAGCTTCATGGTGGCATCGGCATTTCCGAGGAACATGATGCGCACCTGTTCATGAAGCGTGCGCAGGTCCTCGGTCAGTTCCTCTCATCCGAACGCGCGACGCTCGACCGCCTCGCCGCGGCCGGCCGCGCGTAGGGGGGAATGATGAACCTCGACCTTTCCGATGCCGAGCGCGCCTTTCGTCAGCGCGCCCGCGCATGGCTCGCCGACAATGTGCCGCGTGAACCCCGACCGACTGAGCCGATGGCGGCTGGTGCCTATGACCGGGCCTGGCAGCGCAAGTTGCATGATGGCGGATATGCCGGTCTCAACTGGCCGGCGGCCTACGGCGGGGCGGGACTCACTCTCATCGAACAGGTAATCTGGTACGAGGAACTCGCCCGTGTCGGAGCGCCGGGCCTCAACGCCCTGTCGATCACGATCAATCATGCCGGTCCGACCCTGATTGCCAGCGGCACCGAGACGCAAAAGGCCTTTCATCTGCCCAAGATGCTGTCGGGAGAGGCTATCTGGTGCCAGGGCTTTTCCGAACCGGGGGCGGGCTCGGACCTGGCGGCGATCAAGACTCGCGGCGAGATCGTCGGCGACGAGATCATCGTCAACGGCCAGAAAACCTGGACGTCCTACGGCCATCTGGCGGACTATCAGGAATTGCTGATCCGCACTGAGCCCAGGTCATCGCGTCACAAGGGGCTGACCTGGGTGATCTGCGACATGAAGTCGCCCGGGATCGAGGTGGTGCCGGTCATCAACATGATGGGCGAACAGCATGTAAACATGGTCTTCTACGACAATGTGCGCATCCCGCTGTCCAATGTCGTCGGCGGTGTCGGCAATGGTTGGTCCGTGGCGATGGCGACGCTTTCGATCGAACGGTCTCTGTCCTACCTCATCGACCAGATCGAGCTGCTGGAGCGGGTCGAGCAGGCGTTCGAGCTTGCCCAGAATGTGAGGCTCGATACCGGTGTACTGGCCTCCGAGGATTGCGAACTGATGCGCCGCCTGGCCGACGTGAAGGCCGATGCTTTCGCGATCCGGGCGATGACGCTGACCAATCTGTCCAAGATCAATGAAGGGGGCAAGCCCGGGCCCGAAGGCTCATTGCTGAAGCTATACTGCACTGAGACCGTGCAGCGGCTTGCACGGATCGTTCGCGAGATGCTTGGCCTCGAATTCCTGCGCTACGGCAACGACCGCACTTCCAACCGCTGGACCTATGAATTCATGTGGGCCTGGGTCCTCACAATTTCCGGCGGGAGCTCGGAAATCCAGCGCGAGATTATTGCCGACCGCCTCCTGGAACTGCCGAGAGCCCGCTGATGTCCGCTGAGCTGATCCCCACTCTGTCCGACCGCCTGACGGCAGTCTTCGCCATCGATCCAGCAGCGCCGGCCGTGCAGCGCGACGAACGCTGGTTCAGCTGGGGCGAACTGTCCGCCATCGGCGGGGCCCTCGACTCTGCGCTGGCGAGCGCCGGCCTTGGCGAAGGTGCGCCGATCGGCGTGATGCTGCGCAACCGGCCGGCTCATCTGGCGGTAACGCTGGCCCTGCTGCGTACGCGGCGCTGTGTAGTGACGATCAATCCGTCACTGCCTGACGAACCGCTGGCAGAGGATATTGCGGCGATTGAAATGGCCTGCCTGGTCGCCGATGCCGACGACTGGGCGCGGCCAGGGGTCTTCGATGCGGCGAGCGCACAGAATGTGCTGCAGATCAGCATCGCCAGTGAGCCGACAGGCCTTCGCCTCACCGTCGCCGCTCGGGATGGCGTCAGGGTTATGGCGCCGCGTCCCGGCGTCGCGGTGCAGATGCTGACCAGCGGAACGACGGGCAAGCCCAAGCGGATCGACATCCGCTATGAGTCGCTCGAGCGCTCGCTTCACGCCGGCTCCAAGTATGAGAAGGGTGCCCAGGGCGAACTGACGCTCAAACGCGGGGTCGGCATCCAGTGGATGCCGCTTGTCCATATCGGAGGCTTCTTCGGCGCCCTCTATGCGATCTACAATGCTCGCAGCTTTGTCCTGATGGAACGCTTCGACGTCGACACTTGGCACAGGCTCATCGTTCAGCATCGCCCCAAATTCGTGAATCTGCCGCCGAGCGCGCTATACATGGTGCTGGAGCGCAACTATCCGGCAGAGGACTTTGCAAGCCTCCTGGCCCTGCGTTCCGGTGCGGCGCCGCTCGACCACAACCTCGCGCTGGAATTCGAACGTCGCTATAATGTCCCGGTCCTGGAAGGCTATGGCGCAACCGAGTTCGCCGGCGGCGTCGCCGGCTGGACGATCGGCGACCATCGCAAGTTCGCCGCCACCAAGCGCGCCAGCGTCGGGCGGGCCAACGCCGGAGTCCAGCTGCGCATTGTCGATCGCGAGAGTGGGGATGCGCTTCCCGCCGAGACGCCGGGCCTGCTGGAGGTTCGGTCGGAGCAGATCGACGGCGGTAAGGAATGGATCCGAACCTCGGACATGGCGCGGCTCGATGCCGACGGTTTCCTCTATATCCTGGGCCGCGCTGACAGCGCGATTATCCGCGGCGGTTTCAAGATTATGCCGGACAAGGTTGAGGAGGCTCTGCTGGCCGCCCCCGGCGTGCGTGAAGCGTGCGTGGTCGGTCTACCCGACGAGCGGCTCGGCCAGGTTCCAAAGGCAGCGGTCGCCGGCGACGGGATCGACGGCGAGTCGCTCAAGACCTACCTCAAGGGGCGGCTCAAACCCTATGAGGTTCCGGTCGAGATCCTCGTCCTCGAGACGATGCCACGCACGCCGTCGCTGAAGATCAGTCAGCAGGCCGTGCGCCAGCTTTTCGCTGCCCCCGAACCGGCGGCAGCCCAAGGAGATCGTTGAATGGAAATGCGCAATGTCGGCTCGTCGGGGCTGCGTGTGTCGCTCGTAGGCCTCGGCTGCAACAATTTCGGCTGGACCATAGAGGAAGAGGCGTCGCGCGCCGTCGTCACGAAGGCGCTCGATTCCGGCATCACACTGTTCGACACGGCGGACTATTATGGCGCGAAGCCGGGCGATTCCGAGGAAGTCCTTGGCCGCCTGATAAAGGGTGAGCGCGACAAGATCATCCTGACGACCAAGTTCGGCATCCCTTTCATTGGCGAGCGTCGGCCAAACACCTCGCGTTCGTTCGTGCTGAATGCCATCGAGGGCAGCCTTCGGCGCCTTCAGACGGACTGGATCGATCTCTACATGATCCACTGGCCGGACGCCACGACGCCGATGGAAGAGACGCTGCGCGTGCTCGACGACCTAGTTACCTCCGGCAAGGTCCGTTATATCGCCTGCTCCAACCTCGCGCCCTGGCGGATCGTGGAATCGAAGTGGCTTGCCCGCGAGGGGCGGACGCAAGGCTTCATCGCCGCACAGAACGAATATAGCATGCTTGCACGGGACCCGGAGGCGGACCTCATTCCTGCGCTACGCAAGTATGACATGTCGCTGATCCCTTATTATCCGCTCGCTTCGGGCCTGCTGACGGGCAAATATATCGGCGGCGAGGCGCAGGGGCGGCTGAAGGACAATTTCCTCAATCTCGGCAACAAGTATCTGACCGAGGCCAACCTCGAGAAGGTCCGCAAACTCAGCGAGTTCGCCCGGGCGGCGGGCAGGACGATGGTCGAGCTTGCCATGAGCTGGCTGGCGGATAAGCCCTATATCCCCTCGATCATCGCCGGCGCCACTAAGCCCGATCAGGTCGAGCAGAATGTGACAGCGGCGGACTGGAAGTTCACCGCGGAAGAGCGGGCGCAGATCGACGCGATCCTCAAAGCCTGATCGCGCGAACAAGGAGAGGACCATGATCAACGGCGTTCACCATATCTCGCTGTCGACGACCGATCTTGACAGGTTGCTCGGCTTCTACCGCGACCTTCTCGGTCTGTCGGCGCGCCACGTCTCGCAACTCGAAGAGGGCAACAAACCGTTCGAGACAATCGTCGGGATGACCGGTACGCAGGGACGGGCAGCCAGCCTGCGGGCCGGCAACGTCCAGATAGAGTTCTTCCATTATACCAATCCGGTGCCGAAACCGGTGGAGGTCCTGCCGGCCTGCGACGGGGGCATCCGCCACATCTGCTTCGACGTCACCGACATCTGGTCGGAATACGAGCGTCTGAGGGCGGCTGGGATCGAGTTCGTCTCCGAACCGCAGTTCCTGGAAAGGGCCAAGGCAACATCGGTCTATGCCCGCGATCCGGACGGCAATATTGTCGAGTTTCAGGAACTGCACGAAGGATCGCCGATCGAGCGGGTACCCATGCCCCCGCGCCATTAAGGGGCGGGGCGATGAGTGCGCCTGATGACCGAGCCGCGGTGAAGGAGGTGATCGATCGCTATTTCGCCGCGATCGACCGCTCGGACCCTGTCATGCTGCGCAGCTGCTTTGCCGACGATGCCATCTATCGCAGCGATGCCGGACGCCTCGACATGGACGGAGGCGACATGATCGGCAGCCGCCTCGCCCAGGGCGGTCGCTATGCGTTCACTAGCCACCTGCGCGGTAGCCAGGTGCTTCACTTTGTTAACGCGGCCTGCGAGGCCGATACATTCGCCGTCGCCTATCTGGTGGACCGACCCGGTCCCGACGGAATGGTGATTGTGCGCGGCATCCGCTATCGCGACCGGCTCGAGCGCCGCGGCGATCGCTGGAAGATCGTCAGTCGCCTTCACAGCTCCCAGTGGCAATATGAAGTCGCCGGCGCCCCGGTCATGCCCATATGAGCTGGTGCGCCCTGCGACTTGACTGTTCCGGTCCCGACCAATAGAGTTATATCAAATCGGCTCGTGGAAAGCGTGTCGCGACGAGAGGATGTACGCATGCACGAAGAGACGGCCGCGCTTCTGCGTCTCGTTCGCGAGCGTCAGGCTCCCGATCTGAGTGCTATTCCGCTCGAACAGGCTCGCTTCGTCAGCAAACAATCAGTGGCAGCCGCGTCCATCGAGAGCGATGTCGATATGGTCTGGACCGCTACCGAGATCGCGGCCCCGCATGGCTCGGTGCCGGCGCGCATTTATCGGCCCGCCATCCTGCGCACGAGCGATGTCGTGCTCTTCTTCCACGGCGGCGGCTGGACTCTTTGCGATGTCGAGACCCACCACGG